>Ga0247840_10000023_pt1 | contig 244640 bp, 214 predicted proteins | sample LaCruzMarch2015__FD_192404 | JGI IMG/M metagenome (GOLD analysis project Ga0247840, IMG submission 192404) | Freshwater microbial communities from meromictic Lake La Cruz, Castile-La Mancha, Spain - LaCruzMarch2015_17m | ecosystem: Environmental > Aquatic > Freshwater > Lake | place: Spain... | reverse complement strand
CCGGGTTCAACAACACGTCATCCTGATGATTTTTTTCAATCATTTCACTCCCGTCTACACTGTTTACCGTTATTTGATCCTCCTGATCGCCTTGAGCCTCTGCACCGCAAGCTCCGATCACACAAACAAAGCTCACCAGAGCCACTGTCACCTTATTCATCCTCACCTCCAGACTCTCTTGACATTATGGTGAAAAGCCGCACTGCAATCTATTTTCGACTCCATTTGAGGGCTAATATAGTAGAATTAATGCTGAATAACCATTGCAGAATTACTGTTACCTGTTTGTGAAATTTGAGCGAACTTTGACGTTCCTGACTGGTCAATATTTGCTATGTTAAAGCTGCACGACTGATCAATGGTAGCGGTGTTGGAACTGCTCTGGTCAATGGCGACCGTGTTGGCGTTACCATACTGTTGGATAGTTGCACGTTCCCCTACAAACGTTGAATCCTGGCGAATAGTGATGCCACTATTGCTCGCACGATTGTTATTGATTGATCTTGTATACTGATTTACCTGAACCATATCTGCACCCCCACATCTCAATCTGCTCTATCGTGACCTGGCCACCATCTCCGTTCTGCAAAAGAGAAGCAATGTTGCCAATTGGATCGGCAAACGCCAATGTTTTGAGTACCACAACTCAGAGAGCCGCACAGCTTGCGATGCGCGGCTCTCTTTAAGAATGCAATAGCGGAATCAGTTTTGGGTAACTGACGAGGTATTGCCATTGCCCGATTGTGTAAGATCAGCTAACTTGGCAGTAAATCCTGACTGTCGAACAGTTGCGACATTGCCGCTGCCAGACTGATCAAGGGTCGCACTGAAGAAGTCGCCCATCTCATTAATCTCAGCGATGTTGCCGCTGCCAGACTCGGTAACGATAACTGTGTTGGAGACTCCAAACTGCTGAACTCTCAAATTGTTGCTGTTCCCCGACTGTCCAATGGTTGATCTGTTAAAGTTGCCATTCTGACTAAGTGTAGTGCGATTGTCGTCGCCAGACTGATCAAGCGTAACTGCGTTCGATAATCCATATTGACCGATTTCAGCATAATTACCATGACCGCCAAAATTCTGATTGACCTCGGCACTGTTGACATCACCATCTTGATCGATATAAGCAGTGTTAGCTTGGTCTTTTTGACTGATTATTACCATATCAGAAATGCCGTATTGTTGGATGTAACCAAGGTTGAAGACACCTTCCTGAATAACTATTGCCGTTTCGCTATCAGATAATGCATACTGATAAATAGTAGCCTGATTCTGATCAAATTTCTGATCAATAGTAGCGTTGTCATTCAAACCGTCCTGAGTGATTCTACTATCATTGTTATAACCATCTTGGGTAATAGATGCCGATGCTCCAAACGATGCACCACTCTGATGGATCACGGCATCATTCGAAATGAATGCCTGATCGATGGTTGCAGTACCACCTGTGCCATACTGCGACACCGTCGCTCCGTCATTACCACCGCCCTGATTGACTGTTGCACTGTTATTGCCGCCACCAGACTGCGTTACCGTTGCAGTCTCGTTTGACGATCCTGCTGCCTGAGTTACGGTAATTGTGTTTGGACTCCCACCCTCAGTCTGGGTTGTCGTGACGCTGCCGCCATCTCCAGACTGCGTGATATAGGCGCTGTCGCCAGCAAAAACCGGGGAGGTTGCCAGCACAAACAGTGACAAGGCAAGGAGTGTTTTTTTCATTACTTTCATAAGGCTGATCTTTTTTTTTGTTGTTTTGACGGCGAAAAGGGAGATACCAAAACTCAAAGAACCGCGCAGCTTCCGATGCGCGGCTCTCTTTCCTGGTTAGCGCCGCAATCAGTGCTGGGTAACTGAACTAAAATTACCACCTGTCTGCGAAATGTCGGCTACTTTAAAAGATCCCGACTGGTCAATAACGGCTACGTTCATGTTGTTTTGCTGTGAAATCGTCGCCAGGTTATCGGTACCATTCTGCCGAATGACTGCGACGTTAGAATCGCCAGTCTGCGTAGTGGATGCGATATTGTTGTTGCCGTACTGCTCAATACCGTAAAACCAAGTTAAACCATCATTAAATTCGTTGATGTTGCTGTTGCCTTCCTGAAAAGTGTTTGCTCTATTGCCTGTACCGCTCTGGTTAGTCGCTGAGCGGTTATAGCTCCCTTGCTGCGTCATGTCAGCAACATTGAGATCGCCGAAATGCTGATCAATCCATGCCGAGTTATTATCACCTCCCGATTGAGTGATGGTTGCCTCCGCATTTGCACTTTCCGACTGGGAGATATTGGCCCCACTGTTTGCGGCGCTCTGATCGATCGTTGCCTGGGCATTTGCACTACTTCCCCACTGATGGATCTGAGCCCCACTGTTTGCGGCGCTCTGATCGATCGTTGCCTGGGCATTCAAGCTGAGTTGCTGACCAATCCATGCCGAGTTATTATCACCTCCCGATTGAGTGATGGTTGCCTCCGCATTTGCACTTTCCGACTGGTAGATATAGGCCCAACTGTTTGCGGCGCTCTGATCGATCGTTGCCTGGGCATTTGCACTACTTCCCCACTGATAGATCTCAGCCCAACTGTTTGCGCTGCTCTGATCAATCGTTGCTGTTTCAGAATTGGTTCCTCCATCCTGATTGATGGACGAACCGTTATTATCACCACTCACTGTAATGGTTGCATGGTCACTCGTACCAGACTGAGAGATCCTTGCCTCATGGAAAGTGCCGTCAGTGGTGGAACCTGTCTGCGTGATTGTTGCCGTTTCAAAAGAAGAAGCTCCGTTTTGAGTGATCACAGCATTATTGTTGCTTCCTGTTGACTGCAGGATGCCTGCCCAGCCATTCGCTCCATTCTGAGTGACAGAACTGTTATTGCTGAGTCCAGACTGCGTAATAGTAGCGATATCACCCATCCCACCCTGTGTAACACTACCCTGATTACTACTACCGATTTGATCGATTGATGCTGATTCTGAAAGAGACGTTTCACCCTGAATAATCGTGGCACTGTCCCCGTAGCCATACTGATTAACCGTTGCAGTACCACTGGTGCCAAGCTGCGACACAGTCGAGACTTCAGAATCACCATACTGATTGACCGTTGCGCTGTTATTGCCTCCACCAGCCTGCGTTACCTCTGCTCTCTCATTGATCGATCCTCCGTACTGGTTTACGATAATCGTATTTATACCCGCAGCCCCCTCTGTCTGGTTTGTCGTGACGGTACCGCCAGCGCCCGCCTGAGTTATATAGGCGCTGTCTCCAGTGACTACTGGAACTGCAAAAGCCGGGGAGTTTGCCAGCACAAACAGTGAGAGGGCAAGGAGTGTTTTTTTCATTGATTTCATTAGGCTGATCCTACTTTAGTTTTTTAAGAGTGTTCGATTGTCTGTTGGAATAGCGCGAAATTAATTCTGTGTAATCGTCACAGAATCACCATAACCTGTCTGCTCAAGGTGGAAGAACTGTGCCATTCCTGACTGATTAAACGTTGCTGAGTTGTTGTTGCCGCTCTGCAAAATTTCAGCAGTGTGGGAGCTTCCAATCTGCACAATTTCAGCAGTGTTGAAACTGCCTGGCTGATCAATGATCGCGCTGTTGGAATCTCCAATCTGCGAAACAGCAGAGTTATTGCTGTTGCCTGGCTGACCAATGATCGCACTGTTGAGATTGCCGCTCTGCAAAATGGAAGAGACGTTGCTGCTGCCATCCTGAACAACGATGGCATAGTTCTCACTGCCGTCAAGGGCTTGTGTGATATCAGCGGTGTTATTGCCACCACTCTCTTGAGTGATCTGGGCTTCGTCCGTACTACCATACTGACTGATGGTACCCTTGTTGAAGGCACTCCTCTGAATGACACTTGCCGTTTCCAAAATAGTGCCCGTACCCTGGTCGATTGTTGCGCTGTTATCAGAAACGTACTGTGAGACACTTGCTCCATCAAACAAACCATTTTGTGTAATAGAACCCATGCTGTCGTTAGCCTGCTGGGTGATCGAGGCTATTCCTGTGTTAGACTCTGACCCCTGTACTATCTCAGCATTGTTACCAGAAAAAGATGTCTGCACAATGGCTGCAGCATCACCATAACCGCTCTGAGTGATGGTCGCCGTATGGCGGGAACCGGTCTGACGGATAAGCGCCGTTTCCAACTGAGAAGTTGCATCCTGAGAGATAGCGGCATTGTGCCAGCTCGCGCCAGCCTGAGCAATCGAAGCATTACCCCTGTAACCAAGCTGTGAGATATTTGCAGCATCATAATCGCCACTCTGCAAAATCGTTGCGGCTTGAAGGCCTCCACCAGCCTGCCTTACCTCTGCCATCTCATGCGAAGAACCGGAAGTTTGGGTTACGGTAACCGTGTTCGGACGCCCGTCCGTTTCAGTCTGCGTTGTTATGACGCTGCCACCCGTGCCCGCCTGCGTGATGTAGGCGCTGTCGCCGGATGACAGTGGAACGGCAAAAGCCGGAGAGGTCGCCAGCAGAAAGAGGGATAAAGCGAAAAGTGTTGATTTCATCGATCTCACAGGTAATAAATGTTTTATTACGGTTGCCAAAACGAATACTGCAACTAAGCGAAATTATAACAATAAATCGTCTTAATCACTACCAAATAATACACATACAATTATTGCACAGATATCATGAAAATTAATATGAACCGCTCAGTTTCCACAAAAAGGCCTCATCTGTATCGGTATGGTGGAATCAATGCTGAATGACCGTCGAGGAACTAACGCGGTTACCATTCGCAACATGTTGGTTGATTGATTATCCTAAAGAGCCGCGCAGCTTCCGATGCGCGGCTCTCTTTCCTGGTTAGCGCCGCAATCAGTGCTGGGTAACTGAACTAAAATTACCACCTGTCTGCGAAATGTCGGCTACTTTAAAAGATCCCGACTGGTCAATAATGGCAGTGTTCAAGCTGTTTATCTGTGAAATCGTCGCATTGTTGCTATTGCCTATCTGCCGAATGACTGCGCAGTTTGCATCGCCAGTCTGCGTAGTGGAGGCGATATTGTTGTCGCCAATCTGCAGAATACCATCAACCAATTGTGAACCGACAGTAGAGCTGTTCTTATTATTGTTTCCAGTCTGGATAGAGGTTACTTTATTGCCTGAACCTACTTGTGCGACCCCTAAAAAATTCCCATTACCTTGCTGTGTAATGTCAGAAATATTGAGATCACCGGAATTCTGATCAATCCATGCGCCATTATTATCTCCTCCCGATTGAGTGATGGTTGCCTGGTCACTCTTACCATTCTGAGCTATACGAGCATCGTTTGCGGCCTTGGTTGCGCCGCTCTGATCGATCATTGCGATTTCAGAATCAGCCATTTCCCCTTGTTCGATTAACGAAGAGTGACCACCGCTCACAGTAATAGTTGCCTGATCATTTTTACCACGCTGCGTGATTTTCGCTTCATAAAATACGGGTTCGTTGCTGGAGGATGATCCTCCTGTCTGCGTGATCATTGCCTGTTCAAAGGAAGAACCGGCTTCTTGATCGATAGAAACTTTATTTTGACTTGTTTCTAACTGCGAAATGCAAGCCGTGCCATTCGCTCCATCCTGCGTGAGGAAACTGATATTGCCGTTTCCGGACTGAGTAATGGTGGCGATATCATTCATCCCACCCTGGCTTACAGCACCTTCGTTCTGAGTACCGACTTGTTCAATTGTTGCTGATTCTGAAACAGAGGTTTCTCCCTGAGTAACCTTTGCAGCGTTAAGGTTGCCGTCCTGATTGACACTTGCATTACCAGAGGCTCCAAGCTGCTTTACCCTCGCCACCTCAGAATCACCGTACTGATTGACTGTTGCCCTGTTATTGCCACTACCAGACTGCGTTACATCTGCTCTCTCGAAGATCGATTCTGCAAACTGAATTACGGTAATGGTATTTGGATTCCCGGAAGTCTCTGTCTGGTTTGTCGTGACGGTACCGCCAGCGCCCGCCTGCGTGATGTAGGCGCTATCGCCAGTTGTAGAGGGGCTTCCTGCAAAAGCCGGGGAGTTTGCCAGTAAAAAGACTGACAAAGCAAAAAGCGTTGATTGTATTGATTTCACAGGTCTGATCCTTTTTATTTTAGGTTCTGAAAGCCAAAACGAGTAAACCACTTACACACACCCGGAATTTTACAAAAAAATACATCTTCTTTACCACCCACAAATACCCGCATTTCCTCACAACACATTACACATTACATACTACACAATAAACACTACAGCGCATGGCTTTGAGCTCTCTCTCTGAATTGTTTTGTATTAACCCGTTTGTTGGCGCTTTCGAAAGCCTGAAGAGATCTCTTACTCAAACTTTGTCACTGAGCATCACCTGACCAGCAGCAACGCAACAGGCAACTCAGTAAAAGATCGGAAGGTACGCTTCACAGTTGCCTTATCCTCGATTTTTAGCACAAACAGGTGGTGAATTCATTGAAACGAGCTCACGAAAACCAACAAATCCCAATAAAATCACAAAAACTATACTCTCGTTTGCTTATTATTACCGAATCATGCTGAGTCCAGTACATCTATTGTTTCTGGTGTTTAAGGTTTGTCGCGTTTCAAAATAAGTAGTCGTTTCAAACGATGTGGTTAAAAGAGAGAATATACTGCACGACAATCGGCATTGTGTTCCTGATACATGCTCTTGTTGTAGCAGGCAACGCATTCGCTGAGCCTCTGCAACTCGGAAACAAGGGCTCTTACGATCTTGCAGGACATATGGCTGTACTGCAAGACCCTTCGGGCAAGAAAGAATTTCGTGATATTCTGGCTGCCGATAAAAAAGGTCTCTTCAGTCCCGTTACCGGCAACTTCACCTCCGGCTATTCAACTGCAGTCTACTGGTTCCGTTTGACTCTTATTCGGAGCAACAGCTTTCCTGAAGAGGGTTGGCTGCGGTTTTCGCCCAGTTACCTTGATGAAGTCACACTTTATATCCAGCGCCCGGAAGCAACGCCGGATAGTGCTTCTTCCTATCAAATAGTGCCAATTGGCGCACTCGTTCCGGCAACAGAAAAGACGTTAATACACCCTGAGCTTGTTGCGCCAGTCAACCTGAAATCTGATCAACCTGTCACGCTCTATGTGCGAGTGTATACCAGCTCATCTCTCTTCATTGAGGGAGCTGTGCATACGCTGCTTGACCTGACAGCATACACAGAGCAATATCTTTTCATTCAGTCTGTTTATCTGGGTGTCACCCTGCTGTTCGCCGCGATGAATCTCCTGATCTTTTTAGCCAATCGCGACCGCCAGTTTCTCTTCTTTTCGCTCTATGTGTTCGCCCTGTTTCTTACAACCCTGACCATGAAAGGGATGCAGCCTTACGTGCTTCCCTCAGTAACACCACTCTTTTCATGGTTTGTTTCGGGCATTATTTTCGGAGTTCGATTAATTATTTTGTCATTTTTTCTCCTCTCCTTTTTTAAAAATGAAACGCCTCGCTGGCATGTGCTTTATCTGCGATTCATGATTGTTGTGGGAGGTATCGAGATTCTCGCAGTACCTCTCGGGCTTTATGCCACCATTTCGCCATGGTCAATTTATGCAACATTTGGAATGATTATTGTCACGTTGTGGATGAGCATCAGAATGCTTCGCAACAGCACAATGATAATTCGCATCGTTTTTTTGCTGGCTCTTGGAGCGAACGGAGTGGGTTATTTCTGGTATTTTCTGCAAAACCTTGGAATAATAACTGTCAGCTCTTCGCACGTCAACACACCTCAGCTTCTTTCTCTTGCAGACCTCATCATCATTTTTTTTGTTTTGATAATGCGACTGCATAAAAATGAACGCAAAGTGCTCGAAAATACCATTCTTAATGAACAGCAGGCCAAGGTTCTCGCAGAAGAGATGACCTGTGAGCTCAATAAGATTATTTTTGTCCTGATAAAACATCTGCACAAAACTGAAACCCGGGTTGTCGAGAGCACCAGACTTACTGAGCAGCATGCAACTCTGCTCGCAGCAGAGATGGCCTGTGAACTCCATGAGAACAAATCGCAGATTGAGCAGTCACTGATTAAGGAAAATCTTTCCAACGAAAGGATGCAGCGTTTCCTGACGATGATGTCGCATGAGTACCGCACACCACTGGCAATTATTCAGGGGAACCTGGATCTCTTGAAGAAAAAGGAGCAAAAATCTGCAGTAACAGAGCACCCCGAACTGATGAAAATGCAGCGGGCGGTAGAGCGCCTGGTAGAGCTTATGACGATAGCGCGCGAAAAAAGTCTGCTGACGGACACAAAGGTGACAGAAGCACAGCCTCTTTCTTTGGCAAATTTATTAATGCAGCAGGTTAATTTTGCAAGGCAGATGTGGTCTGAACGCAGCTTTCTTCTGCATTCCAACTGCCGGGATGAGCTGATTTACGGTGAACAGCCACTGCTCAACATGGTGCTGTTCAATCTACTTGATAATGCGCAAAAATACTCAGCCATCGGCACCACCATTGAGATTGCCTGCTGGATTGAAACGAGGGATGCACTCATCACCATTCATAATGAGTCCGAAGGATTGGAGGAGAGTGAGGCCACCCTCTGTTTCGAAAAATTTCATCGCGGCCCAAACGCCGGAAACAAACGCGGCGATGGAATTGGGCTCTGGCTCGTGCGGCAGATTATTGAACAACATCACGGCACGGTACAATTACAGTGCAATAGTACGGGAATGGTGGTTGTAGAGATGCGTATACCGATAGCAGTCCATGCATAGCAAGAACACAACTACGTCATAACGGAAGCTCCTGAACAGCAAACTGGAAAAACGATATTTTCAATATCGTTTAAGGGTAAATGAGCTTGCAAACGTAATAACTAACAGGTTTGCATATCATACATTTATTTTCTATCTTCTTCGTGTTACCGTAACCAAGTGCAAATTAATCCTATAAATAATTTACTGATAAAGGATTAAAGAAATTTCCCGATTATTTCTTCAGAGTAACGTGACTTATCAACACGTTAAACCTTTAAGTGCCATAGTCGCACTGTGTCAGCCAAATTATAACTTTTTTTTATATGACACACCCAACGTCTGTAAATGATGGCGTATGCAAACGCATAATCATTGTCGAAGATGATAATGATCTCCGTGAAAGTATGATAGAATATCTCCAGCTTGATGGTTATTCCGTAACCGCAGTCACCAATGCGATTTCGTTGTACAAAGAGATTGCGTCACAGCCTTGCTACGCTCTCGCTATCCTTGACCTGACACTTCCTGATCAAGATGGTCTCGTTATAGCTCGATATCTGCGCAGCAATACGGATATACGGATTCTCATGCTCACTGCTCGTTCTTCAGTTGAGGAGCGGCTTGCCGGATATGAATCAGGGGCAGACCTCTATATGATGAAACCTGTTCATTTCCCTGAACTCTCGGCATCGGTGGCAAACCTGCTGGATCGCCTTGAGAGTGAAAAAAACAACATCAAGAATGATTCTGATAAGACAAACGAGCAATGGTTACTTCTGCAGTATGATTGGTTGCTGGTCTCCCCCAAAGGGCAAAGCATCAAGCTGACCTCCAAGGAGTTGACTTTTCTGCAATGCCTTGCCACCGAGACCCCTCTGGCGGTATCACGAAAAAAGCTTCTCACGGCCCTCGACTATCTGCATAACAACTACGGAAACCGTTCGCTCGAATCCCTGGTAAATCGGTTACGCAAAAAAATTGCCTCTCTGGGAACTGCCCCAATCAAAACCTCTAATGGTAATGGCTACAGTTTCACATATCCATTGAACGTCGTATGATAAAATGGAGGGGAGGCGGGGGGAAACGGAATGGAATTGGGGCGGGATCAACGATAATAAATTGGGGCGGGATGAATGGAATTGGGGCGGGATGACCCCGCCCCTACGGGGTTTAATAACTTTCGTCGGGGGAGGGGAAATTTGCCTGGCGGACGTCTTCGACGTACTGCCTGGCGGCGTGTTCGATAACCGTATTCAAATCGGCGTATTGGCGGACAAAACGGGGATGGAACTCCCGGTTGAGGCCAAGAATATCGTTGATGACAAGCACCTGGCCATCACATGCAACCCCGGCGCCGATGCCTATGGTAGGAATAGTCAGTGAGCGGGTCACTTCGGCTGCAAGCACAGATGGAATTTTTTCGAGTACAATGGCAAACGCTCCCGCCTCTTCGATAATTTTTGCATCTTCAAGGAGCTGCTCTGCTTCCACCCCTTCCTTGGCCCTGACCTTGTAACTCCCATACTTGTATATAGACTGCGGCATAAGGCCGAGATGGCCCATGACGGGAATCCCGACGTCGGTAATCCGCTTGACGGTATCAGCAATAATCTTGCCTCCCTCCAGCTTGAGAGCATCACACCCATGCTCCTTCATGATCTTTCCTGCATTGCGCAAAGCCTCATCACCTGAAATCTGATAGCTCATGAACGGCATATCAACGACCACCATTGCCCGACCGCTTTCGTCGTGCACTCCCCTGACAACTGCCTTCGCGTGGTAGACCATCTCTTCAATCGTAATCGGCAACGTTGTACTATGGCCGGCAAAAACATTGCTTGCGGAATCGCCGACCAGAAGAACATCAAGACCGGCGCGATCAAGAATTCTCGCCATGGTGTAATCATAAGCCGTAAGCATGGAGATCTTCTCCCCGTTATGCTTCATATCGAGCAGCCTTCGGGTGGTAACATGAGCCGATTTTTGTTGGGCACTTTTGTTCATAGTGTCTGCTGCTTAATGGATTAAGTCTTCCTGATGTTCCAATATATCCGATAAATCGCAGGGATGAAGCTTCACCGCTTCGACACCGTGCAGCTTCCCGGCAGCAGAGCACATCAGCTCTACCAGAGAACCATACTCGGGAACGTAGCCAAGAATCTCTTCAAGAGAGGTCGTTTTTCGCTCCATTGCATCCCTGATCTCCTCAAAAACGCCCCCGTCTGCATGAGCAATAAAGCGGCAAAGCTCCTTATGCCGCGCCGACAGGGGAAGTGAACCATGCTGCAAAAGGACGTGACGATTTCGCCGCTGGGCTGAACCAACCAGTTTCCGTCCCCCTACCTGCAGTTCATACCGTGCTGAAGCCGTAAAACAACTGACCCCTTCAGGCACCGCAACGCCCTGTGAGCGGGAAAGAGTCGAACGGCAGAAGCCAGCAAGAATCCCAAGCTCTTCAAGAGCAAGCTGGATAACTGCATGAACCATCCAATAAAGCTCGGAGTTCTGCTCTTCAGAGTCTGCAAAAAAACTGTAGGTAAACTCCTCTGCATGAAACACCGCTCTGCCACCGGTAGGCCTTCTGACAACATCAATACCTTCAGTGTGGCATTTGAGGGTATCAATACCCGAAATATCCTGATTGTACCCTATGGTAATTGCGCAGGGGTTCCAGCCATAAAAGCGCCAGAGACAACTTTCGCGACCGAAGCGCCGCTGAAACCGACCATCAAGAAATGAGGCCATCAATTCCCGATCAATGGCCATATTCTCCTCGCCAGTATGAAAACCGGAATCCAGACAATAAACCTTTTGAAAAAAAGTGTTCCCCATTGCAACCCCTCCAGGGTGCTCCACAAAACGCTGCGCACTATCGACCACAAATTCGCACCAAGATAATAATTATTTTTACCCCTTACATTGTTTGTGTCCTGTGAGACGGGTATTTTGCGGGGAAATATGCCATCGCCAACCACCGACTCGATCCTGTTCATGGAAACAAAAGTAGTTGAGAACATTCTTACCTCATTCCGACACATAGCCGTCGTCGGATTGTCCGCAAAAGCTGATCGACCAAGCAATGGCATTGCGCGCGCCATGAAAGCCCAGGGATACACCATCTATCCTGTCAATCCCCGTATTGATGAGGTTATTGGTCTCCGCTGTTATCCCTCTCTTTCAGCAATACCACCTGAAATAAGCAAAAAAATAGAAATCGTCAACATCTTCCGCAAATCGACAGATGTCCCCCCCATTGTTGATGAAGCCATTGCCATCGGTGCAAAAGTTATCTGGATGCAGCTTGGCATCACCAACGAAAGCGCAGCAAACAAGGCTCGCAATGCAGGACTTATCGTCATCGAAAACCGATGTATCGCTGTCGATCAACGCTACCTTATTCAATAAAATCTTCATCACCTTACCAAACAGTCATTACCCTACTCATGCCACGTATTACAGTTGCTCTCATTTTTGGAGGCAGGTCAACCGAACACGAAATATCAATCATCTCTGCAAAATCAATAGCAGCCAATATCAGCGCCGAACGTTACAAGGTTATTCCACTCTACATTACACATCAGGGAACCTGGCTCTGTGAGGGCATTGCCCGCGACATTCTGAACCTTGACCTCTCCGCTCTTTTGAGAAATTCATCACCTGAAGCAGCAGCGATGGCGCTTGACAAGATGGTTGAAGAGGCGGAGCAGAAACCCTTCAACCTTGATTTCAGGGCTATCGGCATTGAAGTGGCATTTCTGACGCTTCATGGCACCTATGGAGAAGATGGCCGCATCCAGGGCTTTCTGGATACCTGCAACATTCCCTATACAGGCTGCGGTGTACTGGCATCAGCGCTCACCATGGATAAAGCGCTCACCAAACTCTGTGTTGCAGATGCAGGCATTGCTGTTGCGCCATCCATAACGCTTCTCAGTGCCGAGTACCATGCCGATACGGAAAAAGTTCACTCCCGGATCGAAGAGAAGTTTATCTATCCATTTTTTGTCAAACCGGCAAACCTCGGCTCCTCAGTTGGAATCTCAAAGGTGCATAACCGGGAACAACTCCCTCAAGCCCTCAAAAGCGCCTGTTCACTCGACTCAAAAATAGTGGTTGAAAAAGCAATCACAGGGCGTGAAATTGAGGTTGCTGTACTTGGCAATGATGAACCGGAAGTCTCCGTTTGCGGCGAAATCGAACCCGGCAGCGATTTCTACGACTATCATGACAAATACATTCACAACAGTGCAAAACTGTTTATTCCGGCACGCATTCCCGTCGAAATGCAAAGCGAGGTCAAAAGCATTGCACTCAAGGCATACAAGGCGCTGGGATGCAAAGGTATGTCGAGAATAGACTTTTTTGTTGACGAAAAGAGGGGAACCATCGTCCTCAATGAAGTCAATACCATTCCCGGCTTCACCGACATCAGCATGTATCCTCGACTCATGGCTGCAAGCGGACTCTCTTTTCCTGAACTTGCAGAACGATTGCTGCAGCTTGCATTGGAAACCCTGCGACCATGATCAATGAACCCTATCTTTTTTTTGCAGAAGTCTCACTTGACATATCGAGAGGAGAATTCCAGTCAGGCATCGAAAAACTTGAACCATTTTCCGATCAGTTCGCCGACTCGTACCTTTTTCACCTGCTCTATGCAAAAGCGCTTAAAGGGCTCAGGTACAACACTCTGGCCAGCGAATATTTTCGAAAATGCTGCACCATCGCCCCGGCAAACCAGATCGCATGGCAAGAGCTTGTTGAACTTCAGGCTTCAGGCGAGGGCGATACAGCCAGCGCACGATCTCCCCTGTTCGACCCTGTCACCGATGAGCTTGAAAAGCTGACGGCAGCTCTCATGAACTTTGAACCGGTAAAAACTTCTGAAAATGCTGATCCCACGTCAATTTTTGAACAAAAGCAGCCTTTTTCTGACGACACAACCATTGCCGTACCCACTGAAAGCCTTGCCCATCTCTTTACAGCACAAGGTGCGTACAAAAAAGCAATAAAAATCTATACCATTCTCATACAATTAAAACCACAGAATGCTGAAATCTACCAGCAGGAGATAGAAGCGCTCCTCGACCAACTGTAAATGCACAAAGAAAAACAGAATCCATAAATGAAACTATTTGGCCAAGATATATATTGTACACTGGAGTATGTTAAACTGAACAGGATAATGGCAGGCACACTGAATGGTTATGAATCGACGCGTAGTATCAGGAATTTTCTCATTTTTCTGCAGTGCTGCACTGTTTCTTACTTCCTCATCAACCGTAATCGGCAGTGAAAGAGTAGAGAAAACACTCTCGCTTGCCAACTGTATAGAAATTGCGCTGAGTAATGCCACTTCAGCCAAAAAGGCAGACGCAAACCTGAAACTGCGGGGTTCAGACGTTTTAAGACGTTACGGCAGTTTTCTTCCCCGACTTTCGGTATCGGCTGGCTATGCACCTTATACACTCAGCCGAACCTATACCACAGGCTACCCTGTAGCCGAAGTACAGAAAACCACCATGAAATCGGCGGATTTGACTCTTTCCACCTCACTGAATCTGTTTAACGGATTCAGTGACTACGCATCCCTGCAAGCATCGCTCAAACAGGAGCGTGCCGCAGAATATACCCTTCAGCGAGTACTCGAAAGTGTTGTGTACGATGTTACCCAAGCCTATTTTCAGGTACGCCTGAACCAGGAACTTCTTGCTATTGCACGCGAAAACCTTCTGCTCGCCCAGGATCAACTGACCCTGACTGACCGACAATTTCAAATCGGCCTTAAATCAATGACCGATCGTTACCAGCAACAGGCCGATGCTTCTGAAAGCGCTCTCCAGGTCATAAAAGCAGAGACCCGTATGCAACGCAGTATGTCTGAACTGCTTCGACGCCTTCAGATAGAGCCACAAACCAGGATACTCCTGATAGCCTCTCCGGAAGAGTTGAAAGTCACTCTTTCGTCAAAACTTGATATTGACAGCCTTGCCGCCACAGCTCTTGAAAGAAGAACTGATCTTAAAAGCAAACTCCTTGAAACCGATGCAGCCAAATGGCAGACAAGGGTATCACGAGCGCCATGGTATCCAAGAGTTGACCTTGGTTTCAACGTCAGTACAGCGGGAAGCGAGTACCTGCATAACGAATACGCCTATCCCCCGCTTTCTGAACAGTTGCGCCATACAGTTGGATACTCGGTATCCCTGAACCTCAGTTGGGCGATCTTTGACGGATTTCAGACCCGCTACAATGTTGAATCAGCCAAAATCAACCAGTTGAACCAGCGACTTGATTATGATGATTTGAAAAGAGACATCGTTATCGACCTTCAGCAGAGCGCAGGCGAGTATACCTCCGCATTCATGCAGATTGAAACGGCTAACCTCAGTTTTACGGCAGCACAGTCGGCATATGAAGGTATAAAAAGAAAATATGAACTTGGCGCTGCGGGATTTGTAGAGCTCAGCTCGGCACGAGCTACCCTTTTTAATGCCCGATCCAATCTTTCCCAGGCCACCTTCAATCTCGCTTTACAAAAAAGCATTCTTGATTTCACAACAGGCAACATAACCATACCACAGCTAACCGAATCCAGTATACCACTCAGATGAGTAAACAAAAATCCTTGCTGAATCGAAAAACAATATGGATCTCCCTCGCAGCAGTTCTGCTCGCAGGAGGATTGCTCTTTTCCTTTTTCAAGCTTCGCGAAAAACCAGTTGAGGTTACCACCGAAAAGGTCTCCATCAAAGAGGTTGTCCATATCGTCACGGCTACCGGAAAAATTGAACCCGCGCTTGTAGTCGCCATGTCGCCTGACGTTTCAGGGGAGATTATCGAGTTGCCCATCAGGGATGGACAGAGTGTAGAGAAAGGAGAGCTTCTCTTTAAAATTCAGCCAGACCTCTATGTAAACCAGGTCGAACAGAGTCTCGCCCAGCTTAATTCCGCAAAATCACAAAGTATGGAGACGCGGGCCAGAAAGCTCAAGGCAGAGGATGATTTCCACAAGGCATCACTGCTCTACAAGGAAAAGCTGATCTCCGAATCAGACTATATCACATCGAGAACCAATGCACAGGCAGCACAGGCAGCCTACCAGGCAGCCATCTACACAATAGCACAAAACAAAAGCCTGCTTGACCAGAATCAGGACAGGATGAACAAAACCGTAGTACGGGCTCCAATCAAAGGCACGATCATAGCCCTGAACAGCAAGCCGGGGGAACGCGTTGTCGGTACTGGTCAGTTTCCCGGAACCGAGGTACTGCGACTGGCAAACCTCGACAGTATGCAGGTAGAAGTAGAGGTAAATGAAAACGACATTGTCAATGTAAAAACAGGTAATCCAGTCTCCATCACTGTTGATGCATACGGCGATCGCATCTTCAGGGGAGTTGTGCATGAAATTTCCAATTCAGCAATCTCCCAGGCCGCTGGAACCCAGGATGAGGTCACCAATTTTTCGGTAAAGATCCGCATCTTCAACCATGACAGGATGCTGAAACCCGGTATGAGCGCAACGGCAGATATTGAGTCCGTGCGGATAAAAAATGCTCTGGTCGTGCCGATTCAAAGTGTAACCATCAGAGATGTATCTGGTAATACTGCGAACAAAAAAGCTCAAAAATCAGACATCAAGATAACCACCACCAGCAAAGAACCCGAAAGCCGGCAAGGTGTTTTTGTCGTTCAATCAGGTCGAGTATCGTTCCGACGAGTGAAAACAGGGACGACCGACAATACCCATATTATCGTCACCGCTGGACTCAGCAAAGGAGAAGAGGTTGTTTCAGGAAGTTATACCGCCATTACCAGTCAGCTCAAAGAGGGAAGCAAGGTTAAACAGCAGCAAAAATAACCCGGAAATGGAGACTCAGGCTGTCATCACCATGAAATCGCTCTGCAAATTCTATGAGATGGGCGATCAGGTTGTTCACGCACTTGACTCGATCAACCTTGACTTCAAACTGAACGACTACGCAGCAATCATGGGGCCATCGGGAAGCGGGAAATCAACTCTGATGAATATTATCGGATGTCTTGATACACCAACCTCCGGCACTTATGAGCTCAACCATCAGAGTGTTGCAGAGATGGATGACGACGAACTGGCGCGTATCAGAAACCGTGAAATCGGCTTTGTTTTCCAGACCTTTAACCTTCTGCCCCGCCTGAACTGCCTGCGCAATGTCGAACTTCCGCTGATCTATGCCGGAGTACCGCCTGAAGAACGGCAGGAGCGGGCGCGTGAAGCGCTCATCAAAGTGGGGCTCGGCGACCGGATAACACACAAGCCGGCAGAACTATCCGGTGGCCAGATTCAGCGAGTAGCCATAGCGAGAGCGCTGATCAACAAGCCCTCCATCATTCTTGCTGATGAACCGACCGGTAACCTCGATACCGCAACAAGCCACGACATCATGGATATCTTCGGTTCGCTTTCCGAAGCAGGCAACACCATTATCCTGATCACCCATGAAGAGGATATCGCCCGCTATACCCGCCGAGTCATTCGTCTCCGGGATGGAAAAATCGAAAGCGATACCAGACCATGAAGACGGACTACCAACAGTTCCACTATGAAACCCTGGAAAGCCTGAAAATGGCCTTCTATCAGATACGGGCAAATAAAATACGCTCTTTTCTGACGGCGCTTGGCGTCATTATCGGTATTGTAGCCATCACCATGATGGGTACAGCCATAAACGGCATCGATCTGGGATTTGAAAAAAGCCTTGCCATGCTCGGCTACGATGTTATCTATGTCCAAAAATCATCATGGAGCACAATGGGACAATGGTGGAGGTATCGAAACCGCCCGGACCTTAAAACGAACTATGCCAGTCAGATCAACCGCATTATTGCCAATACTCCCCGCTCTGAGCTCCTCATAGCGGTGCCACAGATGTCGACCTATCAGGCCTCGGCAAAGTACCGGGAACGGATACTTGAGCAGGTCTTTTCGCTCGGAACAACCCAGGAATACCTGCAAACCGCATCCGGAAATCTTTCCGCCGGAAGGTTTTTTACTGCCGCAGAATCACTCAGCAGCGAGATGGTAGCAGTCATCGGTGACGATATCGCCACCGGCCTCTTTCCCGGCGAACCCGCACTTGGCAAATCCATCCAACTCAAAAACCGCAAACTTCGAATTATCGGCATATTTAAAAAACAGGGCAAGTTTCTCGGCCTCTTCAGTTTCGACAATCAAATCATCATGCCACTTGGCGCCTTTGAGAAGGTCTATGGAAAAAACATGTTCATCACCATCAGGGTAAAAATCAAAAACCAGGAGCGTGTTGCTGAAGCAAAGGAGGAGTTACTCGGACTGATGAGAAGAATCAGGAGACTCTCTCCTGGTAACGAGGAAGACTTCTCCATCAATGAACAGCAGGCGTTTAAAAGTCAGCTTGACCCTATAAAAAATGGCATAGCCATCGCAGGCATCTTCATTACAGGGATGTCACTCTTCGTTGGCGCTATCGGCATCATGAATATTACCTTTGTAAGCGTCAAAGAGCGCACCAGGGAGATCGGACTACGTAAGGCGCTCGGCGCCAGACGCCGGACAATTCTCTTGCAATTTCTCATCGAATCAATAATGATCTGCCTCATCGGTGGCGTTATCGGTCTCGGGACAGCTCTCGCCATTACCCTCGCCATCGAAAAAATTGTGCCCGATTTTCCGATACAATTCTCTTTGAATCTTGTTCTGGCAAGTCTTGTTGTTTCCGTGACCACAGGCATTATTTCGGGACTCGCTCCAGCCGTGACAGCCTCAAAGCTCGACCCTGCAGACTCGTTACGTTATGAATAGGAGGAAGTATGCTACTGCGTGAAACCGTCATCCAGGCGCTTTATTCCCTGGCTGTCAACAAACTCCGCTCATGGTTGACCATCATGGGAGTCGCTGTAGGCGTATTCTCCATCATTGCCGTCATGACAGCCCTTGATGCCATCGACAAAAGCGTGGAATCAGGGCTGACAAGCCTCGGAGCCAACACCTTCCAGATACAGAAAAATCCTGCAACTGTGTTTGGTGGAGGTCATAGCCGCAATGTGCTTGCCAACCGTAAAGATATCACTTATAAGCAGGCGCAGCTTTTCAGAAAAAACATGGCTTCAGAAGCCAGAACAATCGGCTTCATCATTTATAGTCCAGCCAATCAGGCAAAATATGCCAACCTGGCCACCAATCCTGATGTTACCATGCAGGGTGCCGACGAAAACTTCTCACTCTCAAACGGCTACACCATAGCAACAGGCCGTAACCTTTCAGAGAACGATATCCGATCAGCAAGAAACACCGCTGTACTTGGAGGTGAAGTTGCGGCAACACTTTTCCCGACTGGCGAAAACCCGCTGAACAAGTTTATCAAAGTTAACGGGGAGATCTACACAATAATTGGAGTTTTCGAAAAAAAAGGAGCCGCATTCGGCCAGAGTCAGGATAACTTTGTGCTCATCCCCATTACCCGTTACCTCGACCATATCAATGAAAAAAGCAGTTTGAGCATCACCGTTGAAGCCCTGTCACGCAAAGAGTATCAGTTGACAATTGACCGGGCAATTGGTGCAATGAGACTTGCGAGAGGACTGACCGTCAAGGAGGCCAACGATTTCGAAATCAGAACAAATGAATCCCTGATCGACTCGTTCAAAGACATCAAGCTTGCCATTGGCACGGGCGCCTTCATCATCAGCTTTATGGCCCTGCTCACCGCAGGAGTAGGTATCATGAACATCATGCTGGTCAGTGTCACCGAAAGAACACGGGAGATTGGAATCAGAAAATCGGTCGGAGCGCCTCGCCGTACCATCCTCCGCCAGTTCCTGCTCGAATCATTCTTCCTCTCCCTCGCTGGCGGAGTAATTGGCGTTCTTGCAGGCATCATCGCTGGCAACGCTGTTGCGTGGAAATTCAATCTCCCTCCTATATTTCCATGGGTATGGATAACCGTCTCCATGCTTGTCTGTTCGGGTATCGGAATGGCATTCGGACTTTTCCCGGCATGGAAAGCGGCAAATCTCAATCCCGTAGAAGCTCTGAGGCCAAAGTAACAACCTATACCGAAGCTGGTATACCACTCTCATCCGATTCCCTCCTGCATCATCCAATGATCATTGCAAAAAAAGGGAACTTAAACCGCCCTAAAACTCTTTGTTAACTGTAGCAGCGGCGTTGCCAGCCGCTGGCATAACTCTCTTTTAACTCCTGAATAGCTGAGATCATGACATTGTTACAAAAACTTATCAAACCTGTAGCCTTTCTGCTCATTCTTGCAATGACCACCCTCACCTGGGGTTGTCAGACAACAACCAATGCCGGACAGGGGGCTGGCATAGGCGCAGCGGCAGGCGGCGTTATCGGAGGAATTATTGGCAGCAGATCGGGCAGTTGGGCAAAAGGGGCAATTATCGGAGCCGTCCTCGGCGGAGCTGGTGGAGCGCTTATTGGCAACTACATGGACAAACAGGCGGCAGAAATCGACCACGATGTGGAGGGAGCACGTGTTGAGCGCGTGGGAGAAGGTATCAGAGTGATTTTCGACTCCGGCATTCTCTTTTCAACTGGTTCAGCAACAATCACCTCAACCAGCCGCTACAACATTGAAAAACTCGCCCGGATTCTCAACCGCTATAACGAAACCAGTCTGGTCATTGAAGGCCATACCGACAGTATCGGCAGTGATGATGCCAATCAGTCTCTGTCCGAAAGAAGGGCTGACTCGGTAGCAAACCTCCTTGAAGCATACCGTGTTTCAGGCAGAAGGCTCTCGCCGATCGGGTACGGTGAAACCCGTCCTGTTTCATCCAACGAAACAGAGTACGGTCGCAAACTTAACCGCCGTGTTGAAGTGCTCATCTATGCAAACGACGACCTCAAACGCCAGGCAGATTCCGGAGAAATTCGGTATTAACTTTTGTTTAAAAGAATGATATCCCCCCTGATGAAAAGCCCGGACACCTCTTTGTTCGGGCTTTATTATTTGCGGGTGGAAAAACAAAAAATGGTTACATTCTTCTCCAATCAATACATGACCGACCGAACATGGATGATTATGCCAATATTTTCCCCAATGGAAAACATAACCTGCCTGCCATGATCTATTTTAAAACTGCCGAAGAGGTTCTCTTTCAATGGGTTTCAAGAGTCTGCAGCGGAAACGCAGATGACATTGCCGCACTCTATAATGCATCCGCAGTGCTTATTCCTACCTTTACACCCCATACAGTAACAACTCCCGAAGGAGTCAGAAACTACTTTGGACAACTTGCCTCAAGAGACGGACTGGGCGTACGCCTGCACAACAAGGCACTCAGAAAACAGTCGTTGAGCGATACCCTGCATACCCTGAGCGGCATCTGTTCCTTTGAATTTGAAGTAGACCAGGTACTGCTCTCCTTTCCTTCACGATTCACCTTTGTCATAGACATCTCTCTTGAACAACCAATCCTGCACCACCACTCTTCACAGGTACCAAGAAATCTTTCGTAAATTGCAGTACAAAGATTCTCCTGAACAACGCATGCATTCCATATGCGTTGTTCAGAAAATTCACTACCCAAAGGAGGAATTACGGAATGTACAGAAACATTGCTGATTACGGGCTGATCGGGGATCTCCATTCTGTAGCCCTCGTCTCAAAAGATGGCTCCATCGACTATTGTTCCCTTCCATGGCTCGACTCCCCGACCATCTTCGCATCACTCCTTGATGATGAGCAGGGAGGCTTCTTCAGCCTCCAGCCCTCGGAACCCTTCAGCTCTGAACAGCAATACCTTGCCAACACCAATATTCTCTCTTGCAAATTCAGAACCAGAAGTGCCGAAGCGCTGCTCCAGGACTTTATGACGGTGGAAAATGGTGTTCACATAACAAAAACAACCCATCGTATCCACCGCTGCCTGAAGGTCACTCAGAACAGCATGAGCTTTACACTCACCCTGAAACCCCGCCCGGATTACGCAAAAACAGTACCATCCATTACTGAAGAGAGAAACAACCATTTTACGGTCAGATATGGAATCCATACCCTGACACTATCCATTGCCGGCGGCCATGTTCTTCCTCTCCACAATGCAGCAGGAAAACTCACTCTGGCCTTGCAACTTGACGCTGGCGAGGAGGCACACATCGATCTGCTCTATGGAAATCAGGCAAACAGTGATCCCCTGCACTGTCCTTTTGAAGAAAACAAGATCTTCTGGCAGGATTGGGCACTCCTCTGCCTTGGAGAACGGTGCGCCTATCTCGGAGAGTTCAGTTCAATGATCAACCGCTCTCTGCTTCTGCTCAAACTGCTCACCTTTCAGCCGACCGGTGCCATTGCTGCAGCAGCAACAACCTCCCTTCCGGAAACCCTTGGAGGAGAACGGAACTGGGATTACCGCTTCAGTTGGCTGAGAGATGCCGCATTTACCCTCAAAGCACTCTTCGCCCTCGGTCACGTCAACGAAGCAGACAACTATCTCCGCTGGGTTCATGCCACTTACCGCAAATACGGAAGCCGTAATCTCCAAATCATGTACACCCTGCATGGCAATGACCGCCTCACAGAACAAGAGCTCGGCCATCTGAAAGGGTACCGCAATTCCCGCCCGGTAAGAATCGGCAACGACGCACATCGGCAAAACCAATGGGACATTTACGGCGAAGTGATGGATTCAGCCCTGCGACTTTCCGATTATGCAGGAAAAATTGATGAGGAACTCTGGCCGTTTTTCAGGGAGATCTGTACACTTGCCATTGAAAACTGGCAAAAACCAGACGACGGCATATGGGAAGTACGCAATGGACCACATCATTTCGTCTACTCAAAAGTCATGTGCTGGGTTGCCCTCGACCGCGGAATCACCATTGCCCGCCGTTTCGGCTTTGACGCACCCCTCAGTCGCTGGCTGCAAGAGCGCGACCGCATCAAAGAAGATATTCTGGCAAAAGGATTCGATCACACAGTAAACAGCTTTGTCCAGAAATACGGTTCTTCTGAACTTGACGCAAGCCTTCTGCTGCTGCCGATTGTTGGCTTCCTTCCCGCATCAGATGCAAGAGTGCAGGGAACCATCAACGCCTGCAAAGAGAGGCTGATGCACCAGGGTTTTCTACTCCGCTACAAGGCAGAAGACGGCCTGAAAGGAGAGGAGGGCGGATTTATACTCTGTAATTTCTGGCTTGTTGAGTGTCTGGCACTGTCAGGAAAAACCATCGAAGCCCTGCAGTTACTCCATGAAACCGTGAGCGCATCGAACCATCTCGGCCTCTTTTCCGAGGAATTTGAGAGCACCAGGCATGAAATGCTCGGCAATTTCCCCCAGGCGTTCAGTCATATCGGCTATATCAATGCGGTTGCGGCAATTCTGGCGGCAGAGAAGCATCTCCATGAGGCAAAAAAAGAGAGCGCCCCTGGAAAAAAACAAAAAAAAATCATCCCCCTCCAGGTTACCCTGAACCCCCAACAGTCCGATCAACCTGAAGCAACCATCACTCTCGGTGCTGAGTTAAAAAAGAGACTTGGCCGACTGCAGGGTGCATTTTTCAATGCACAACGGGGAGTGGTCAATTACAACGCACTCAAACAATCCGAAGAGTTCAGCCACTACCTGCGACTGGCCGGGTCACTCAACAGCTTCAAACTCGAAATGCTCCAGAACGACGAAGAAAAAAAAGCTTTCTGGATCAACATCTACAACGTTCTCATTATTCACGGTGTCATTGAGTTCGATATTCAGGGCTCAGTATTTGAAATCCCAAATTTTTTTGGCCGGATCGGATACACAATCGGCGGACTCTTTTTTACTCCTGATGATATTGAACATGGCATACTCCGCAGCAATCGACCACACACGCTCTTTCCCTTCAAGCCGTTTTCACCTCTTGATGAACGCCGCCACCTGATTGTTGCATCATTCGATTACCGTATCCATTTCGCGCTTTTCTGTTCATCCTCCTCCTGCCCTCCCATAGAGTTCTACGACGCAGCGCTCATTAACCGACAGCTTGAGACAGCCACAAAAAGTTTTATCAACCGTGGCGGAATAGAGATTGAGCACGAAACCAACACCCTCTGGATGTCGCTGATCTTTGAATGGTACCCTGAAGATTTCGGCAACAGTTCACGCGAAACAATCCTCTCACTGTTACCATACATGGATGCAGAAAAAAAAACCTGGATAGAACAACACATTGACACACTCTACCTTCGCCACCTGCCCTATAACTGGAATATGAACACGATCCTGCAATAGGGCAGCATCCGCTCTCTACTTCACCTTAAGCTCTTTCAGTTCACTTTCAAGAGCATCCAGTTTCGCCTTCATGGCGCCAAGGTTACGCAACATTGCCTCATGCTTCAACTGATCACGCATGGGCTGTGCCGGATAACCACGCAGCGAGATACCCGGCTGAAGAAAGGATTTTGAAATTCCAGCCTGTGCCGCAACCTTGATGCCATCAGCAAGTTCGAGATGACCGGCAAATCCAGCCTGCCCGCCAATAATGCACTGGCGTCCGACTGTTACGCTTCCGGAAATACCGGCCTGGGCGGCAATAACCGTATCGTCACCAATGCGGCAGTTGTGAGCGATCTGGACAAGATTATCGATCTTGGCACCCCTGCCGATAACCGTGCTGCCCATCGTTGCGCGGTCTATCGTAACATTTGCCCCGATTTCAACATCATCACCGATTTCAACAATACCCATCTGGGGAATCTTCACATAAGAACCATCACTCTGCGGAGCAAAACCAAAACCGTCAGCGCCAATGACACTTCCTGAATGAATGACCACCCGTTTGCCGATCAAGGTACCATCATAGCAGGTTACAGAGGGAAAAAGAACGCTATCATCACCAACAGAGACATCATGCAAAAGAACAACATGAGGAGCAATCACCGCATTGCTGCCGATCGAACAGCGATCACCAATAACGGCAAAGGCGCCGATCGAAACATCCTCACCAATCGAAACCCCCTCACCAATCACTGCCGTCGCATGAATACCTTTCGAGGCGATAGAACGAGGCAGAGCAAATTTTTTGAGCAGAAACACAAAGGCTGTATAAGGATCACTGACCTTGATAAATGAAGTGTTTTTACTGAACTCCTCAACAGAAACCGAGCGATGGACAAGAACGAGCGATGCTGCGGTTGAAGAGAGATATTTTATGTACTTCTCATTAGCCACAAAGCTCACCTGCCCCTGTTGCGCACTTTCAATCTTTGCCGGAGAAGAAACAACCCCCTCGCCACTCCCCTCCAGTTCAACAGAATCAAAAAATTGCTCCAGGTAGTGCTGAATATCCTTGATTGTCATATTTTTCAAGCCAATCACCTCACTTTAGAAAGAGGAAAAAATTAATTAATTTTTCGGCCTTTTTAATTATATTTGGCCTCCCCTGAATGTTTACCCCTGAAAAGGATCGAAAAACACTCCCGGGTTTTAACTGTACTGCCATAATATAACCCCTTTCACCCGAATATGCAGGACACGATGGCAAAACCCATTAAAATTTTCGCGGGACGCAGCAATCCGGCTCTCGCAGAAAAAATTGCTAAGTACCTCGACATGCCCCTTGGCAACGCAAAAGTCGAAAACTTTTCTGACGGGGAAATTTCGGTAAACTATTTTGAATCGATCCGTGGATCGGATATGTTCATTATTCAGTCCACCAATCCGCCAGGCGACAACCTGATGGAGTTGCTGATCATGATTGATGCTGCCAGAAGATCTTCAGCAGCAAGAATCACCGCAGTAATTCCCTATTACGGCTACGCCCGTCAGGACAGAAAAGATCGTCCCCGTGTCGCCATCACAGCAAAGCTCGTAGCAAACCTGCTCACCAAAGCAGGAGCACACAGAATTCTTACCATGGATCTGCATGCCCCGCAGATTCAGGGCTTTTTTGATATCCCGTTTGATCACCTCTACTCCAGTGTAATTCTGATCGATCATATCCGCGAAAGAGAATTTCGTGACAACCTCGTCGTCGCCTCCCCTGATGTCGGAGGTGTCAAACTTGCCCGCAAATTTGCTGAAGAACTCGGTACCGACCTCGTAATTGTCGACAAACGCCGCCCTGCAGCCAACGTTGCTGAAGTAATGAATATCATCGGTGATGTCAACGGCAAAAACGTCCTCCTTGTTGACGACATGATCGACACTGCAGGCACCATTGTCAATGCAGCAAAAGCAATCCGTGAAGCTGGTGGCCTTAAAATCTATGCCGCAGCAACACACCCGATTCTTTCCGGACCAGCAATCAAAAGAATCGACGCATCAATACTTGAAAAGGTGATCGTAACCGATTCGGTCGTCACCAATCACGAATATTCAGCGAAAATTGAGACTGTAACCGTCAGCAATCTCATCGGTGAAGCTATCAAGCGTATTTACGAAGATGATTCTGTAAGCTGCCTGTTCGACAGCAAGAATATCATCGAAAAACTTACGAACCTTCATTAAACACAAGCGATAAAAGAGATAAAGGAAGAGCATGGAAACAATTGTATTAGGTGTAGAACCTCGCGTTATCAAAAAGAAAAATGCAGAAAAGCTGCGCAAGAACGGTATAGTCCCCGGTGTTATCTATCATAAAGGCGAAGAGACCATTGCTATCAGCGTCAATGAACTGGCACTCAGAAAATTGGTTCATTCAGCCGAATCACATATTATTGATCTTCAGTTCCCTGACGGAAAAATCAAACGTTCTTTTATCAAGGATGTTCAGTTTCACCCGGTTACTGACAGAATCATTCACACCGACTTCCAGCTCTTCTCTGCTGAGGAGATCATTGAACTCGAAGTACCGGTTGCTGTTTCCGGTGAAAGTGCCGGCGTTGAAAAAGGCGGAAAACTGCTGATTATCCTCCATGCGCTCACCATCAAAGGCAAACCGGAAGATATGCCCGACCACCTTGTTGTCGATGTTACGGCACTTGAAATCGGTCATTCAATCCATGTCAAAGAGATCCCGCTGGACGCCTATACCGGCCTGCAGATCATGGATGATCCCGACACTCCGGTCATTACCGTTCTTGCATCGAAAAAAGAGGCTGAAGCCACTCCCGAAGCGGCTGTCGCAACAGCAAGCTGAGAGCCTTTTAACTTCTGCTGACGAAACTGGTTCCTTACCATGCAAAGCTGCTTTTCCTCCCCGAAAAGCAGCTTTTTGTGGTTCAATGAAACACAGATTAACCGATAGCCACCAAAAGCTTGAAAACAGATCACAGCACACCATCACCCCTGCTGAACAAACAAACCGGTGCAGGAGAAAACCGATCACAAAAAGGAGTACGCATTTTTCTTTCGGCCACTCTCCTTGGCTTTGTGCTCATCCTGCTTATCCAGGCCGATCTTGTGCTGATCAGTTTTCGGTCACTCTTTACCGCAACAGCGCTCATACTCTCTGCACCGACAGCATTCCAGGAGATCTTCAGCACCGAGATCCTTGAATTCTGGATAGCAGCCCTCTACCTTGTTGCCGTTCCGATCGTTCTGCTGCTCATTGCCCGAAAAAAATCATTACGCAAGAAAACACCTGAACTCCAAAAAAGCGAAGAACTGAGCATCGGCAAAATCAGCCTCAGGGCCTTCATGCGCCACACCATAGCTCTCTACGCTTCAGCCATTATTTTTCTCCTCTACTCGGCAGCATTCCTTGCTCCCTTCATCGCCCCCTTCAGCCCCTATGACCAGCAGGATTTTCTCGTCACCGCCTATCAGCCACCTCTCTCACGACTTGAGGCACTGATACTCCGCCAACCAAAAAACCTGATCATCCCCCTGCAAAAAGGGAGCGGAACAACCGTTCAACTGGCCAACACTCTCATCAGCGATTTTCAGCTTCTGAAAACACGCAACGAACCAAACGCCATCCGCTTTGTCAACGAATATCGCAGAGAGGGCAACAACGTCGTCTACCGTCAGGGAATACGCACTAAAACCATCTCCCTCGCAGAGCTGGCTGGAGGCGGAAAAAGCAACATCGCCGTCACCCGTACCTTCATCCTTGGCACAGACCAGTACGGACGCGACATTCTCAGCCGCGTCATCTACGGCTCAAAAATCTCACTCTCTATCGGCTTTCTTGTTGTTTTAATCTCCGTCACCCTCGGCACCATCATCGGAGTATCATCAGGCTATTTCGGGGGCTGGATTGACGCACTCATGATGAGGATCGTTGATATCCTTATCGCCTTTCCGGCACTCTTTCTCATCCTCATCATCATCGCCACCTTCGGCAACTCCATCTACCTCATCGTCATCACCCTCTCCTTTACCGGCTGGATGGGTGTCGCAAGAATTGTCCGCAGTCAGGTACTCTCGCTCAAAGAGCAGGAATTCATCCTCGCAGCAAAATCACTCGGCCTCTCCAGCATGAGAATCATCTTCCGCCACCTTGCGCCCAACACCCTCACACCGGTCATCATAGCGGCAACGCTGCGGATCGGAAGCATTATCCTGACAGAAGCCGGACTCTCCTTTCTCGGCCTCGGTGTTCAGCCGCCAACACCAAGCTGGGGCAACATTATCAACGAAGGACGCGACAGCCTCCTGAACTACTGGTGGATCTCAACCTTCCCCGGTATTGCCATTCTGACCACCGTGGTCTGCTTCAACCTCATCGGCGACGGCGTCCGCGATGCCCTCGACCCCAGAATGAGAGGATAGATCGTGCCGGAACATTTGCTGCAATAAATTCGGCTGCCTGACAGGTATCAAAAGTTCCAAGCCGATACTCAAGAGCAGTTTCATCGCAAAACAGACGTGTAACGCCGCCCTCAATACTGGCATTGATAATGGCCAATAGTTCACTGCACCACAACTTGCCGGGTTTTGCTGCGCACTTCGACTCCGGGACGGCTGGCGGCAAACCGCTGCAAGAGAGCGAGGTGAGCCCGGGGAAGAAAAGAGCCAGGAACGAGGATGCAGCGCTTCGGCCTGGCGTAGTTCAGCCACGACGTTATCTGCTGCTGCTGTTTCGGGGCAAAACGGTAGACCCAAAGAAAAGCAATATCGGCTTTGTAAAGCTCCTCCTCCTTCAGGCGGCTGGTACCCGAGACAATGAGCAGCGAGCGCTCCCGACTCCAGAGCTTGAGCACCTTCTCCTCCGGGCGAACAACGACCATTGATGGAAGTAAAAAGGTGCTGTCGGCCTGCAACATGTGACGAGCTGCGGGCGTTTTTGCGATGAGAGAGTCAGGGCTATAAAACTGCACGACCGCTTTGGGTGCAGCCATACCATACGCCGCGAGCTGCTCTGCAATGCGTTTCTGGTCACGCGCTGCCAGAGCAGCATCAATCTGCACGGTTTCGCTGCCCGAGGAAAAGAGTGTAACAAGCCTCCTGCCGAGATTGACGGTCACCATATCGGGAGCAACAGGCGGGATACGAAGTGCAAAAGAGTACCAAAAGAGCAGGTTGAGACCAAGAAGCAAAGAGATGGCTACCCTCCCCCACGCTCTCTGAAAGCTGAAAACGAGCAAAGCTGCGAGGGTAGCGTAATAGAGCCAAACTTCAATCGCATCGGGCCTGATGGTTATAGAAGCAAAGGGAAACTGACTGAAATACAAAGCCGTACGAAGGGTAAGCTCTGCCAGAAAAAAGGAGGTTGCAGCAAAAAAAGAAGCCACATAGCCCGACACCAGATTAACCAAAAGCATCGGAACCAAAGCATACATCAGAAGGGTGGAAAAAAGTACCACAGGTATATTGGCAAGAATGCTGATAACCGAAAAAGTCCCGAAATAGTAAGCAATCACCGGCGAGACCCCGATAATAGCAGCAAGAGTAACCATCACACTGCTGAGCAAAAAGTGAGCGACGCCCCGCAATAACCCACCTTCTTTTTGCGGTGAAGCAATGAGATGGGGAGAGATCAGAAGAATGGCCAGCACCGCGCCATTGGTCATTAAAAATCCCGGATTCAGAAGATCGAAAGGGTCGAAAAGAAGAATGAGAAAATCAGCAACAGCAAGCGAATTAACCGGATAACTTTTCCGCCCGATCGTCGCTCCGCCAATCAGCACCAGAGACATGAGGGCTGCGCGTTTAACCGATGGAGAGTTGCCGGTCACAGAACTGTAGACAAGCAAAATAAAGGAAAAAATCACAAAAGAGATCCAGCGCCCTGCCGTGGTAACCTGGAAGCGCTGCAGGCAGATTTGAACAACAAGGGCAAGCATAACCATATTAAGCCCCGAAACAGCAAGGATATGCGCCGTACCCGTAAGCTTGAACGCCTCAATCACCTCCTCCGACATCGACTCTCTTTCGCCCGTAAGCACTCCGGCAGCAAGCTTTCGCTCCTCCCCATCCGGCAAAAGTTCTTCAAGGCTCTTCGTGATGTAGTTATAGACCGGCTTGACAACGAAACGATCAAATCCATTAAGCCCCGACTCCCCTTCATGCTGCACCTGCCAGGGGCCCGCAGAGTAGAGCTGCACCGAAATCTGCTTCATGCGGGCAGCTTTGCGGGGATCAAACTCGCCCCGATTAGCCGCTTCAGGAACAAGGTCGAGTTTCCCCTTCACCCGAACCATAGCGCCATAGCTGATCTTGATATCCGGCTTCCCCACACTGCGCATGAAAACCTTGGCCCGATCATGGAGCTTCACGATCTGCCCGTTTTCAAACAGCTCTTCAACCTCCATCATCCAGCCAACTCCCGCTCCCGAAAAATGGGGCCGATCAGCAATCCGCCCATACAGCAACACATTTTTACCAACAAAACGCAACAGCCCGTCACGGGGTGCATAATGAAGCCGGTAATCACTGCTCGCAGCAAAAGAGAAAAAGAGGAAAAGCAGGTAACCGATGGAGGTGAAAAAAAGCGGATATGGAGCTTTATTCCTGACCCGTTCATACAGCAACCCGGCCAGAAGCACAAGAAGAGCAAAGAGACAAAAAAACAGCCACCCCTCAACAGGAAGGGGCAGATTTACGCCCGCAAGAATCCCCAACACAACCAGAACAAGCAGCCGTACCGCCGGGTATGGCGCGAGGGAAAGCTGCAGAGAGTACCGCAGCTCCTTTATTTTTTCTACGTTAGGCAAATCATTGTTTTTGTATATTCTTTTTTTTCATTCAAGCCTCTAAACGTCACACTCTGCATGCTTGTCAAAGAAATACTGAACTCTGCCGCCAAACCTGTCTTCAGTTTTGAGTTTTTTCCCCCGAAAAAAGATGAAGAGTGGGAAACATTGTTTGAAACCATTGCAGCGCTCTCACCACTCCACGCATCCTATGTCAGCGTAACCTACGGAGCCGGTGGATCGACCCGATCAAGAACCCATAACCTGGTAACAAAGATACAGAAAGAGACCGGCCTGACCGTCGTATCGCACCTCACCTGCATCTGTTCCGACCAAGAGGAGACCGGAGCCATTCTGCGAAACTATCAGGAGCACGGCATCAATAACGTCCTTGCCCTGAGAGGTGACAAACCAGCCGGGACAACCTCAATGGCTGATGCCATCAAGGATTTCCCGTATGCCATAGACCTGGTTCGCTTCATAAAAAAAGAGTACCCCGACTTCGGTATCGGCGTTGCAGGCTTTCCTGAAGGGCACCCCGAAACACCAAACCGGATGAAAGAGATCGAATATCTGAAAGAAAAAGTTGACGCCGGAGCTGACTACATTGTCACACAACTCTTTTTCGACAACCACGATTACTTCGACTTCGTTGAGCGCTGCGCCCTTGGCGGCATTACCGTGCCCATCATCCCGGGAATTATGCCCATCACCACACGAAAAGGGATGATCAGAATGTCGGAACTGGCACTTGGTGCAAGAGTGCCCGCCGCTCTGCTGAAAAAAGTTCTCACTGCAGCAAATGACGACGAAGTTGCTTCAGTCGGAATTGAGTGGGCTACAAATCAGGTTCAGGAACTCATCGACCATCATATCAAAGGCATCCACTTCTACACCCTGAACATGGCCGATGCAACCCTTAAAATCTTCAACAACATCCACCAGTAACCCCGTTCAGCCATCCTGAGCGACCCGCTTTCAGGTCAGCTCATTCTGCACAAGCTGTTCCAGCGTTTCACGTTTACGCACCAGCTTAACTTCACTCCCGTTCACCAGAACCTCTGCAGGGCGAAGCCGGCCATTATAATTGCTGCTCATAACGGCAGCATAAGCGCCTGCAGACATCACCGCAAGCAACTCACCCTCTTCTGCCGCTCCAATCGCCCGATGACGGGCAAAAAAATCACTCGACTCACAAATCGGGCCGACAACATCGGCAATAACCTCTTCCTCATGAAACGTTACCGACTGAACTTCATGATGCGACTGATAGAGCGCCGGACGAATCAGTTCAGTCATCCCCGCATCGACCACAAAAAACTGCTTGCCGGTATGATTACTCTTTTTATAGAGAATTCTGGTCAACAAAACCGAAGCATTGGCAACCAGATAGCGTCCCGGTTCAAAAATCACCTTCACATCAAGAGGCAACAGCATCGGAACAAGCTTTTCAGCAAAATGTTCAATCGGGGTTGCCGGTTTCAGGGGATCGTAGGTTACCGGAAAACCACCGCCGATATCAAGAAATTCGATGGCAAAACCAAGCTCTCTGGATGCCTTGAAAATCGCCAGCAGCTTCACCGTAGCCGCCACAAAATATTCCGGATCAAAAATCTGCGACCCGATATGCATGTCGAGCCCCACAAGCTTGATATTCGGCAAGCTTGAAAGCAGGGAAAATACCGTCGAGAGCTCAGCCTCATCAATACCAAACTTCTCCTTGCTGTCGCCAGTGGTAATATAGGGATGGGTCTCAGCCGTCACATTCGGATTGATCCGTATTGCAACAGAAGCTGTTAAACCAAGCTCTCCTGCAATCCGGTCAATAGCCCGCAGTTCAGAGAGCGATTCAGCTTTCAGCATAAGCACCCCGTTCTGCAGGGCATAGACAATCTCATCCTCTCTCTTGCCAACCCCGGCAAAAATGATTTTATCAGGAGAAACACCAGACTGCAATGCCCGATAGAGTTCTCCGGCGGAATTAACATCACACCCACAGCCAAGTTCAGCAAGCGTACGAATCACACTGAGATTATAGTTGGCCTTGACTGAATAGCAGGTAAAATGGGGCAGCGCCTCAAAAGCGCACTCGAAAGCCTTATAACTTTCGATGACGCTTCTCCTCGAGGTCACAAAAAGAGGAGTTCCAAAATTGGCGGCAAGCTCTTCAAGTTTGACGTCATCACAGCAGAGCGTCGTACCGGTATAGCGAAAAAAATTACTGTCAAGCACGGTTGCAGTTACCTGTTAAAGGGTTATAAAGTGAGAAAAATAGCTTTTCTCCCGTTATCATGGAAAGAAAAAACCCATTACTTGCAAAATCACCATTTAGGTTTTATATTCACAGCTCTTTACAATTTCACACCTGATTGAGGTTTACCATGGCAAAAGGAAAAGAAAACAGAATCGTTATCACCCTTGAATGTACCGAAGCAAAAAAAGAGGGAAAAACGGTTTCAAGATATACCACAACAAAAAACAAGAAGAATACCACAGAACGTCTTATCTTGAAGAAGTATAACCCCAATATGCAGCGTCATACCCTGCACAAGGAGATCAAATAAGATTTTTTCTGTACTGGTCTGAGCATAACGCAATGCCCGAATGGCGGAATTGGTAGACGCACGCGTTTCAGGGACGCGCGCCGCAAGGTGTAGGAGTTCGAGTCTCCTTTCGGGCACACAACAATCTTCCCAGGCGATATGCACGTGAATACGCTTAACAACATATCATCAGTCGATTCAGCTCAGACCAGGTTTTTCACATACAACGCACAGGTATGCACCTTTTCTTGAGAGGGTGCTTTTTTTTGTTCCTATAATAATCCAAAATATCAGCCGTAGTGGATCATACCAAAATAAACCTCCTTGTCAGGCTTCAGCACCTTGACAATCAGATAGAAAGCATCGTCAGCCTTCAAAAAGGGCTGCCGGAAGAAATTGATGCTCTGGATGAAGACCTGGTATTTACAACCCGCCAGATCGAATCACGAAAAAAAATAGCCGACGAACATCTGAAAACACGCTCTCGATTGCACGAAACGATCAATGAGTGCAAGAACAAGATCCTGAACTTCAAGGAAAAACAGACACTCGCCCGCAACAACAAGGAATACGACGCACTCTCAAAGCAGATTGAATATGAAGAAAAAGAGATAGCGCAAGCCGAAATCCAGCTTCAGGATATCGTCCATACTATACAGCGGGCACAGGAAATCCAGAAAAAAGGACGGCAGCTCATTGCAGAAAATCGCTATGACGAAATTACGGAAGAGATGATGCCCGACGACATCCTGCATCAGCAGCTTGAAGATCTGAAAAAACAGGTGGACCAGAAAAGAGAAGAGCTGGAAAGCATTGTCATTGAAACAGCAGAGGATGTTAATTTGCTGAAAAAAAAGGTAATGGAACAACGGGCACTGATTACCAGCGAAGCAAAAAGACTGCTCGACAAATATGACCATCTCAGAAGCGGCACCTTACAGAATGCGGTTGTCAGCCTGAACCGCAACGCCTGTTCCGGATGCAACACGAGGGTTCCAACCAATCGTCACACCATGATTGTACAGGGCGGATTCTACCTTTGTGAATCTTGCGGTCGCATTGTGGTTCATGAGCGGCTCTTTGAAGAGGCTGAATAAAATAATGGTACACGCGTTTCTGAATATGAACGCACTCTCTTTCACGATGGTTCTTTGAAAAGCTGAAACCGCAAGTGTGCAGTCGCCGTGCAGCCCATCCGGGCTGTGCAGAGGAAAGTCCGAACTTCACAGGGCAGGGTGCCGGTCGAGAGTTGCAAAACTCAAGCCCGGGGATAACGGCGCAAGCCGCTTGTCACAGAAAGCGCAACAGAAAACAGACCGCTTCGGGCAACCGGAGTAAGGGTGAAACGGGGGTGTAAGAGACCACCAGACATGACAGTAATGGCATGTGCTTGGCAAACCTCCCCGAAGCAAGGCTAAATAAGAGGACTTTTCCCCCAGGGGAAAAAGAGCGGCCCGTTCAATTCCGAAAGGAGAGTTCTCGGGTAAGCCGCATCAGATAAATGGCTGCAGTCTTACCCGGTCTCCGGGTAATTCACAGAATTCGGCTTATAGCTTACGGTTTCAGCTTTTTTTATATCAAGGCAACAAACTGAAGACAGCAAATCGCTTCGTCCAGCACTGCATACTCGCTTGGCAAAGCAAAAATAAACCATCTTCTCTCCACCCTTATGGTGATCAACTTCACTCAAAAGCAAAGTCAGAAAACTTCCAACTGACTATGGGACGAAAACCGGGCGGAAGCCAACATTGTTGAACCGATAGGAAGGAGGAGAGTTGTACCGAGAAGCCGACCGGCAGTACTCGGCACTGAAGTACCAGCTCCCGCCACGAAGAACACGGCACGAACCCTTTGCTGGCCCTGCAGGATTAGTCACCGTGCCACTACCATAACTCCCATACCAATCGCTGCACAACTCCCACACATTCCCGTGCATGTTATACAACCCCCACGCATTCGGCGCAAAACTGTTCACTGGAACCGTGTTCTGCCGGTTCTCACCTTTTTGGTTATTGTTGTAAGGATAATTACCGTCATAATTTGCCTGCGAGGTCGTAAGATTATCACCCGTATTGAACGGTTTAGAATTGCCTGCACGGCACGCATACTCCCACTCTGCCTCCGTCGGCAACCGATAGTTTTTCCCGGTTGTAAGCGACAGCCATTTGCAATACTCTACTGCATCGTTCCAGCTCACATGCACGACCGGATGATTCTCCTCACTTTTCGGACGAACTCTACCCGACACACCATGATGCCAGTTTATTCTAGCTCTCTTTTCAACGCTGTTACCATTCCAGAAATAGCTACCGTCACCTTTTTCAGCATCAGTTTTATAACCCGATGCCTCAATAAATTTCCTGAATTCACCAACCGTTACCTCATAACGACTCATGTAAAAAGCACTCAGACGCACCTGATGCTGCGGAGCTTCATCACTTTGATGATTCAGTTCGTTCGAGCGACTGCCCATAGTGAACATGCCACCACGAATTGGCACAAAATTGAGAGGCGCTGGCTCTGCAGCAACATTTGTGACCGCTTTTAGACTGTTGTCTGGTGCTACCTGCGGAGCAACAGGATTTTCTGTTTTATGGCTTATAACATAATATAAAGCAACAACAACCGCTGCGAGAATAACCACCGCCCACACCGCATGCTGTCGTTGTATGTTCTGGAACAACCATTCTGACGGATTGTTTTTCTTGTAATATGGGGTCGCTATGGGTGTAGCTGCTGGTACAACAGTATGTCGTTCTGCTGACATTAATGCTGGTGCAAGTTTGACAACGTGCGGTGATGCTGAAGAGATTTTTGACTCTATCGCAGTAAGGAGTGACTGGAATGGAGGATAAGAACTATTGTTTTTCCAGCCTGAAATATCAGCAGCCTGAATACGCCTGAATCCCCTTGGTGCATCAACAGCATCAAGAAACAGGGGAACAAGAACACCCTTTTGTTTGGCCTCATCAGCCTCCTCTTTGACCCAGTCAGAATTTACTGAATAGCGCGACCAGACAGCAAGCACACAGCGCGACTCTTCCAGCGCTTTTCCAATAAAGCTCTCCCATGTTTCACCCGGTGGAATCTTTCTGTCCCAGAAAACAATCCAGCCACGCTTCTCAAGCTCTTTGATAATTGGCCCTACACGCTCTTGATCCTCATGAGCATAACTGATAAAGATATCGGTCATGAATCTGTTTCAAGTTTTCTTCTGCCGCAAACCTTCGAAAATTACAAAGAATATAACCATTTACCCTCTTTTTTGCACGACAGCACGTAAAACAGGAGAATCCTCATAAGAGTGATTACGACTAAATGAGTCGGTGCAAAAAAAATATCTTCAACATTGCGGCGACTGTCGAATACCGCCGTTATATAAGCGTTACTCTCCGTAATCAGATACAATCAGCTAAAAATGCCACTGGAATGAAGTTCTGCAACCACCCTACCCTGCTCCGGAGAGATATACAATGCCGCTGCTTTATCCCCTGATTTTTTCCAGAACATGCAAAGCATTCTAAGGATTATCACCTGCAATAAAGTTTATAATCTCCCCAAGATCCTTATCAGCAACTTCAGTCCATAAAACCCTAAAGCTTACTCTCATGACTCAGACTCTCTCAACTGGCGTTCAACATCAAATAATACAACCTCTTGTGGGAGAATATTTCCATTTTGGATATTATCTTCATCCTGAACAAGCAATTTCAGCAAGTCAAGCACATACGCAACTCTTCATAGCTTTTCGGGTCTTGATGAACAGCTCTCGGATCACTATTCCGGGTAATAATAAACTGAAAGTTGGATAAAACGTACACTATTAGGAGGCCACTTTCAGATATTCCAGGAACAATCTGTCTCTGGCTACTGATTCGGTAGACCAACGGTAGATGCCCATGGCTGTTCGCACGTGGGTCGTGTCAATGTAATCGAACCAGTCCCGAATCTGGGCGAGTGATCGTTGATCAAAGGGACAAGTATTCAACATGCTCGCCAGCGTCTCACGAAGCGCGTCCACTGCCTCGCGAACTCAGGTGACGTTGGAGTCCGGCCAGAGTAAGGAATTTCATGTTGCGCAAGGTGAATTTCGTCATGTTCTCCTGACTGTAGTAACCTTTGTCGGTGACGATCAAGGGTTTCTCAAGGCTAAAGCACTTGAGCTGTATCAGGGCGTTCTCAATGGATATGACGTCCAGGACATTACCGGGCTGCATGGCAAAAGCCAGAGGCTCGCGCTCCTTGACGGAGTATAGAGTCATAAGCTTGATGGTGTTCAGTGCGTCACCGTCTTTATTGAACCCGCGCCGCGCTTCCGACTGGTTCTCGGAGTAGGTAAATATCGTGGTCGAATCGAACGCCAGTACGGGATATTTGCCTTGGCGATCCGCCCGGAAGGAAAAATAGCGCTGCACGCCGTCCTCGTTGCACCCGACACTTTTGAACAAATCGCCTTAAACGTCTTCGGTGATAGCCTCGCTGTAGGGAAGGGAGTGCATTACCTACCAGCCATCAAGGCGTGGCAGCATGTATCCGCCGGAACCGATCCAGTAGCGCGAGATAGAGAGGATTTTGGCCGCATCACCCTCACGCTCACAGAGATATATGTCGCCGTTCGGGCTCATTTCAAGCCTGTGGCCAAGATGAGTTTTTCCAGTTACTGGCTGAGACATGGGGTATACTCCTTCTTGACATAGCTGTATTATAATACATATACACACGTTATAAGCAAGAAAAATAAGACGTTACTGTATATCGTACCCGTGCAATAATTTTTTTAATTTAAAGTGTGCGCTTTATCCGATTTTGAGGATACATCTCTCAACTTTGTATATAGTTGAAAAGGATAATCTTACCACTTTTATGCTCTCACCACAGGCTCTACTGCCCGACTTACATACTTAATAGAATTTTTTAACGAATTTTAAACAAAAAATTTACGTTAATCATTTTTGTGATTTGCTATTTTTTTCTACATTAAGTGCAGTGTAATCACAATTCCTTATGGTGTTCCGTAAAAAATAATTTTGAATATAGCAAACTATCCCGCATACCCTCGTAACAAACATAACGCCACAGTTTTCTACAAAGTAGTATGTTTTGTTATTGGCGGTTTATTTTACAGTTAATTGTTCATAAAAGAATCTATCCATATCATTTTCAAATATATTCTTAGTGTCTGGAATTATTTTACTACCAAATAAGTTTCTGGGGTTCGCTTATCGCCGTATTAGCCGATATCATGTTACATAGTAATTTTTTCTGTATTTCTTTTTCATTAAGCGCTTCACAAGAATTGATTCCATAGTAAAAAGATCAGACAGAAAACAGAACAACATGTTACATAAAAATAATGTGCAACCCCTTGAATAATATGCCAGCAAAATATTGAACTTTTTAGGATGGTATTACGGAAAGACTGATCACTTATAAGTAAATGAGTTAGAAACGTATTTTTAAGCGTTTTTAGCTGACAAGCAATTAACCGATGAATTATTTTAACTATGTATTTTCATGTCTGTAATTATATTTATTTGACTTATTTTAATGCCGAGATAATTGTTCTAAATTTGCAAAAAGATCAATATATCATATTATCAGAATATGTCTCCAAGATTGTTGATCTGGCGTTAAATAATGAGTTTTTGAATGAAAAAGGAACACATGTATTAGCCAATGATAAGGGAGATTGTTTGCCGAAGGATTTTGATAAAACGATTAAATATTTGCAAGAGATAGGGATTATATCGAATAAACAATATAATTACCCTTATACAAAAAAATTAAACAAAGGAGCATTTTCTGCTGGCGCCCAGAATATTGATTGGCGTATGTCAAGTAGTGAACTACCTGACCATGTCACACTTCTGAAGGTATTTGAGGCTTATTTTATTCTTATAAAAGTATATTTTATTTTAAATGTATTTGGGTTTAATGCTTTAATAAAAACTATCAGACATAAAGGCAGTGCTGATTGTAATGAAAAAGATGCCAAAGAATTCAATCTACTTGTTACAGCCTTAAATAAGGCATGCTTCTATTTTCCAATAAGAACAAAATGTCTGGAATGGTCTGCCGCTTTAACTTTATTGGGGTTAAGAAGAAAGTGGAAATGTAATATAGAGATTGGTGTACAGAATTTACCTTTTGCAGCACATGCATGGGTAAACGCTGAGGGGAGGGTTATCGCTGATATTCAAGATTTACCTGAAACTTTATCGGTAATTCTGTCAGAACCATTTAATAAAGGAGTTGTAAGGTGATTCTTGCCGGAATTATAAATCAGGTTGATGATCATATTTTTGATAAACTCGATTCTATCGTAAGCAAGAAAATATCCGAGGATAAAGTTTATTTTAAGAATAAATTTGTGAAGGTTGTTGCGGGAAAAACATCTGATATTGTAGATCAAGGCAGCATACTGACTGTCAATGGGGCTTTATTGATAGGAAAGGTCTTTAATAAAAGAAATTATGGCGCAATAACAATAAAAGAATTAGAAAGAGAAGTTGAAGCTTCGAATGAACATTTTGTGAAGAAATATTGGGGTAATTATATTTCTATAAAGCTGCATGATGAAACAGTAAAAATACTTAGAGATCCAGTGGGACAATTCCCATTCTTTTATATGAAGCTGGATTCTGGAGAATGCTTGTTTGCATCTGAGATGGAGATCTTGATTGATATCATAAAAAAACCGGGTTTTAATTGGAAATATTTTTCATCATACGTTATACACGGTTTTATTACTACCGAGGAGACTGCTTTTGATGGAATTTATGAATTGCCACATGGTTGTCAAATGGCTTATGATTTTAAAACCTGCATAACAAAAACTTCAGTCGTATGGAATCCATTAGATTATATTGGGGGTTATAGAAACACGAAATCCGCAATAGATGATATCGTCAATATAACTTCCAATGTTATTGAGAAGTGGACTGCTGGCTTTGAAGTAGTATCTCTGGATTTTTCGGGAGGCACTGATTCTACAGGTATTCTGTTTTTATTAAATAAAATATTACATAGAAACCAAGAACTAAAACTAATTAATATGTTTCATCCGGAGGTTTTATCTTCTGATGAACGGAAGTATGCGTATGAGATTGCAAAAGGTTTAGGGATAGATCTAATTGAGTTTGATCATTCAAAAAGTTTACCATATGATTCAGATTATAGTATACTGAGTTTTAAACCAAATTGGCCTACCTCATTATTGTCTTATTTGAAAATAAATAATGACATAAGTTTCATGCTGAATGGGAATAAGAATAAGAATATCATATATATGAGTGGGCATGGTGGTGATCATATTTTTTTGTGTCCTCCTCCCATAACCTCTCTTTGTGATTATTTAATAGAACAAGGTGCTAAAGGATTTAATACAAAAGTTAACGAAATATATGAAATATTTCGAAAACCTTTGCTTCCAATCATCAGTGATATGGCTAAAGGTTTTATTATTTATTACTTGTATTCATCTTATGAACCATCAGCATATGCAATAAATGCACATAAAAAAGCGCCTTGGTTTAATGAAAATGTCTTATTACTCGAAAAACAAATTCGTTACCATCCTTTTTTTTATAATGAAAAAACGACTAAAAGTTTGCCAGGAAAATTCGGACTTATTGATGCTATATATAGTGGACTATCTACTATCAAGTCAGATATCAGGGATTATGGGGTAAACCCGGTTTTTTTCCCACTATTTTCACAGCCGTTATTAGAACTCGCACTATCTATACCAACATATGACACATATCGGAATGGATATAATAGATATCCTTTCAGAAAGGCAATAAGCGATACATTTAAAACTAATGCTGTATGGAGGCGAGATAAAGGAGAAACAAGTGGCATTTCCCAAAGAGGATTAAAAAAGAATGAGAAACGAATATTTGATCTGTGTTTAGAAGGAAATATGGTAAAACAGGGGTTGTTGAATAAAGATAAATTATACTCGGGATTGCATGAGGTAATCAATGGACAAAAAGATTACCAATGGTCTATTACTAATTTAATTTGCGCAGAAACATTTATGAATTACTGGGTGTGATTCTGATTGTTGTAACAATTTTTGCATAAAATTCATTTGCAATCCGGAGTGCGAGTGTGTTTTGTGTATTATTAAATAAAACCAAACAATAACCATGGAGGGTAGAATGATGAAAGAAACGAGATCAAGCATTGAACATGTCGTTACAATTAACAATGCCGCAGCCAGGACAAAAGGTAATTATAATGATGTAGATAAGGAGCGTTATTATTACATATATCCTGCACCACCAAAACCAAACAAAGGTAATGCATACGGGATTATGAATAATTTAAAATCGCTGATCAGAAGTATTTGGTGAATGGAGCCTGTTTTAGTATGCTGCGCTTTCGCTAAAATCTTTACGAGTTGAATCCTGCGGTATAGGTAACGACCTGTTTGAAGTCGGTAAGTATGTCTTCAATATGGGCGAATCAGCAGTTTATTTATACTGATTATCGGCTACTGGATCGAGGCTGTCTATCGCACCAGTAGCCGATTTTCTATATAGCTTATCAATGAAGTGAAATCTATTGACTGTTGAAGTATTCATCATACAAGATGATTAAACAGGCATGTGTACAATTATTCGCTTCATATTGAAGCATCTGCTTTGTTGTTGTTTTTGCCCTTAACCAACCATGAAAGATCTTCTAAAAAAAGTAAGAACGGTACGCAGCCAGCTTCCTTTCGTTCCAAAGACTCTATGGATTGTTTGGCAAGCATCAGGCATTTGGATGGTTATTTGGTTGATACTTTTAATCATTCAAGGACTTCTGCCGGTTGCCATCATTGCAGCCACAAGACAGGCCATTGATGTATTGATTAATGTTGTCAGCCACAGAAGCCTAATTCATCAGGCAAATATGAATGAACTTGGATTTACGATTGCTGTTCTTGCTTTTTTACTGATTTCCGACCAAGTATTCCGAGGCACAGGACAATGGATCCGTACCATTCAAAGTGATCGAATTCAGGATTATATAACCGGTTTAATACAGGAGAAGGCGCTATCTGTAGATTTATCATTTTACGATACACCTTTATTTTACGATCGTTTGCATCAAGCTCGCATTGATGCCTTGAGTCGTCCTCTTGCCCTTCTTGAAGGACTCGGAACTCTTGCTCAGAATGGTCTGACTCTTATCGGCATGTCCATACTGCTGTTATCATATGCACTATGGATACCTCTACTGTTAATTGCAGGGATTATTCCTGCGCTCTGGTTTACTTTCAGTTATGCTGGTATGGTAAACGCTTGGCGACTTCGCAATACTGTAGAGGAACGCCGTTGTCAATACATAGACTTACTGATTATCATGCGTGACGCAGCACAGGAGTTAAGATTGTTTGACCTTGGTACATATTATCGAGATTTATATCAAAAAAAGCGTAAAGTTCTCATAAAAGAAAAAGTCAGTATAGAAAAAAGGAAGCTTTTTACAGATCTTGGTTCGGAAGCCTTTAGCCTTTTAATTACAGCAGTTGCTATGCTCTGGATGATTTCCCGATCCATTGCAGGGATCGCAAGTGTAGGTGATATCGTACTGTTCTATCAGACGTTCAATCAAGGTCAAAAAATTATGGGGATATTACTTCACCACACTGCTGAAATCTATAAAAATATGTTGTTTCTTGAAAATCTTTTCGATTTTCTGGAAATCGTTCCAAAGATCAATGACCCTATTAACCCCTTGCCAGTTCCAAATATTATTGATGGTATACGTTTTGAAAATATAACATTCCGTTATATGGAAAGTGAACGATATGTGCTACAGGATTTCAATCTGACGCTGAAAGCAGGTAAGATCACAGCTATTATCGGCGAAAATGGGGATGGAAAAACAACTCTTATCAAGCTACTTTGTAGGTTTTACGATCCGGAAAAAGGACAGATCACCGTTGATGGAGATGATATCAGAGAGTTAAAGCAGTCAGAGTGGCGAAGACATATTGCCGTTCTTTTCCAGGAGCCTATGCGATACCATGCCACTGCTATTGAGAATATTACTCATGGCGACATCTCCAAAGAAGCCAATTATGAGACTATCAAAAGAGTTGCTGATGCCGCAGGTGCGCATGACGTAATCAAGAGGCTTCCAGATGGATATGATACGGTTCTTGGTAAATGGTTTGGGGGCGCTGAACTCAGTGCTGGAGAGTGGCAACGCGTTGCGCTTGCACGAGCATTTCTCAGGCAAGCTAAATTAATCATCCTTGATGAACCAACAAGCATGCTTGATGTCTGGTCAGAAGCTAAATGGTATTCACGATTCCTCTCCCTCGCTGCCGGATGTACTGTTCTCATTATCAGCCATCGGTTGGCGACAACACTAAACGCTGATGTGATTCACATAATGCAAAATGGAAAAATTGTCGAATCGGGATCTCATGAAGAACTCTTAAAACAACGGGGCCGATATAGTGATGCTTGGCATAGCCAAAAGAGAGAAAACCTTTGATTAATTTATCGCAAATAAAAATTGATTCTGAAAAACGAAAATTAAGGATACCGGAGAAAGGACGTCTAAACTGAAGAAAAAAGCTACAGCTTAAATAATTAGTAAGTGCGCCACAAGAATTTATGCCGAAGTAAAATAAGGCAGGATGTTAAGGAATCAGGCTCAAATGACTCGATATTACGGAGCAATTTTTTGTTGAAAGCTTAGCATATCATTACGAACTGATGTAATGTAAAGCATTGCTTTTATTATTGCGAATTTCATTATAGCATAAGTGAGCGTTTGATAATTGCGACTACCATGACCTGTTTATTGCCCAGATAATAGCAGAACTTACTTAGAAAAGTATTTTGATTTACCAAATTATCAATTATGGCCACCAATTAATTTATGATATGCATACTTATTCAGCACACCGCAAAATTTATTTCATAGTAAATAAATCTGACAGAAAATAGATGCACATGTAAATCACGAAATAATTACATGGTTGCTTAAAAATATGTTAACCAAATATTGAGCTATTTCGGAAAAGATTAAAGAACGTGTGTGCAATGAACACTTATACTGTAAAAAATCTTTATCGAATTCGTAGAACAACAAACTAATCAAATAGTCATGAAATACATAATGAAGGTATTTGCACTTTGGGTTATCATGATGATCGTTATAATTCAGATCGGAATTGCATTCGCTGAAGGTAAAAGATTTTTTGGTATTGGAGTTGATACCGATCCTCAGGGTGTTATTATTATTGAGGTCATACAAGGTTCACCTGCAACAAAAGTTGTTGACACGTCGAGCGGAGAAGTTGATTCCTTGCAACCTGGCGACATCATCCAAGCTGTTGAGGGTATTACTGTTTCTTCCCCAGAACAATTTTATAATTCGATAGAAAAAAATCATCATTTTACAGTCAAATTTTTACGTCATGAACAATCTCGCGAAGTCGAAGCTGAACTTTTTTCTTCATATGAAATGGATACTTATCAGAAAGAAGACTTTGACAGAAAACAGCAAATAGAGAACAAACAAAAAGAGAACACAAGATTACAAAAGATGCACGAAATTGAGTCCCGCATTTTCTTTATAAATCAACAGATATATGCCGAAAAACGTAAGCAGATTCAAAATTCTGCCCTTCTTAATTATTTGGAATTTGAAAAACGACGTCTTGAATCAGAAAAGCTGTACCAGCGGTAGCGCACAGAAAGCAGAAAAGGGACATTATTCGTTCTCATTGAAACAGCCGAAGATGTCAATTCACTCAGGATAAAGGTCAAGGAACAGCAGACACTCATCTCCACTGAGGCAAAAAGATTGGGCGACAAGTACAACCACCTCAGAAGCGGCACATTGAATAACGCCATCGTAAAGCTGAACCACAATGCTTGTTCCGACTACAACATCAGAGTACCCGATCTACACACCCTGATACAGTGAGTGCAACAGAAAACAGACCGCTTCGGGCAACCGGAGTAAGGGTGAAACGGGGGTGTAAGAGACCACCAGACATGACAGTAATGGCATGTGCTTGGCAAACCTCCCCGAAGCAAGGCTAAATAAAAGGACTTTTCCCCCAGGGGAAAAAGAGCGGCCCGTTCAATTCCGAAAGGAGAGTTCTCGGGTAAGCCGCATCAGATAAATGGCTGCAGTCTTACCCGGTCTCCGGGTAATTCACAGAATTCGGCTTATAGCTTACGGTTTCAGCTTTTTTTTTACTGAAACCTCACCTCGACCTCTTTTTGCGTTTCCAGTTTGATTCCCGGAATCTTTTGAACGATTTTCCGCATCTCTTCAGAAGAAGTATCGGAACCAAGAGCTGCAACTGATGCCAACTTTTTCGGATTGGCCAACAGCTTGTCGAAATCCACATCCATCAAGGTAACTCTCTTTTCCTTTCGATACGTCGCATTGGTACTGAGTATCGAGCCATTCACATCTATGGCCATAAACACTCTCATCCCCTTGAGAAACTGTTTCATGATACTTGTTGCCATTTTCAGTTGCTCAGCATTTTGCTTAGGCGTTACTGCATCAGGTGAGCCAGATAATGAAGGCTTTGTTTCCTGATCCATCTCAATAACAAGCATTGCTGGAGAACCCTCTTTCAAAGAGAAACGGATATACTGCTTCTTCTTTTTCGAAGCTTGATCCTTTGAAGTTGAGTCGGCTGAACCGCCAGAATCAGGAGCACTGTTAACCTGCAACAAATTGATATCCCTGAACGAGTAGATCGCCTCATATCCTGCCTGAGTTTTCGTGGCAATCGGACGAACCGAAACAAAATGCACCCCGTCACCCATCCCCAACGACTTCTTTTCAAATGCTTCTTTACCGGGAAGCTGGCCAGACTGCCCTTTTTTGTCACCATCAGAAAGAACCATCTCGCCGAAAGCGCTCTTGCTCATCAACATCTGCTCGGAAACCGTCCCTGTTCCATCCGGTTTAACACTGACGATCGTACGAATCTCCAGGCAGCCAGCCAAAGTAAACAACAGTACAACAAATCCAGCCACCCTGATCAAACCTTTTCTGATCATACGTGTTCCCCCCTCCGATTTATGTTAATAATTCAGGCAAGAAGCTGAAGACGGCGAATCGCTTCGTCGAGCACAGCGCCTTCCTTGGCAAAGCAAAAACGAACCATCCTCTCTCCCCCCTCATCGTGATAAAAAGCCCCTCCCGGAACACTGGCCACACCGGTTTTCTGCAAAATATACATTGCCCGTTCCTTGCCTGTAGCACCAGGAATACGGGAAACATCAGCAAGAACATAATAGGCCCCATCGGGAATATGTGGAGAAAGGCCCGCACGAGCAAGAGCATCGCAGAACCGGTCGCGCTTGGCCTGATAGATAGTGGCAAGATTTTGGTAGTAACTCTCACCAAGCTCCCTCACTCCGCAGGCAACACCAGCCTGCAACGGAGCGGGTGCACACACATAGACAAGATCATTGAAATACCCGATAGCCTGAGCCCACCGGGCAGCACAAAAAACATAACCGATCCGCCATCCCGTAACACTGAAAGTTTTTGATGAACCCGACACCGTTATCGTGCGCTCCCGCATACCTGGCAATGAAGCAAATGAACGATGGGCATTATTGCCATACACAAAATGCTCATAAATCTCATCAGTAAACACAAAGAGGTCATACCGTTCCGCAAAGGCGGCGATCATCCCCAGTTCATCCGATGAGAAAACCTTTCCTGAAGGATTTGCAGGAGTATTGACAATAATGCCACGGGTACGGGGTGTCACAACAAGCTCAAGATCATGAGCGCTGAACGACCACTCCGGAAAATTCAGCGAAAGATAGACCGGTACAGCTTCCGCAGCCTGCAACGTACTGATGTGGTAACCATAAAACGGCTCGAACACAATCACCTCATCGCCGGGATTAAGCAGTGCCTGAAATGCGCAGTAGAGAGCTCCTGTTGCTCCCGCACTGACAATGATTTCACTCTCAGGGTCAAACGTGACCGTCGAAAACCTCTTCTGCTTAAGAGCCAGAGCCTCGCGCAACTGAGGCAGACCAGCATAATGAGTATAGGTATTAATCCCCTGCCCAATCGCCTCCGCAGCACCCAGAAGAACAGCTTCGGGAACAGGAGTATCACAGACCCCCTGAGCAAGATTGATACCGCCGAGCCGATGGCACTCAATCGACATATTTCGGATTTCCGACTGCAGCACACAAGCATGCCGATCACTTAAAGTCAGCCCCATGATTACAATATTGTTTACCTGAATCAACAAAAATCAAACACGTTCACATTGGTAATCCACCTTCACGAAACAGATTGTGAAATCCCCACATGGAACCAAAAATGAGACTCAAAACTGCCATAATAAGCCCCACCACAACAGAAAAAATAAACATGGCAGGAATACTGGCGAATACCCACTTCACCATAAACAGCACCATCGACCAGAAAGGCATACGAATATCGGTAACCACCACCTTCTGTTCATCATGAATTTTTTTATCGTCCATAACCACTTTTTATTTAACGATTACAAAGCTCCACCCCTTTTCATCAAAAGAACTTACAAAAACAGAAGAAGAATAAAGAGCCCGTTTTACCTGCACTTCAGGCATAAACAAGCTGAATAACAGGGAAAGAGGATATAAATAAAATAATCGGTTACTCTTTTTATTGATGAGTTTTAACTGATTTTTAAGGATCTCTTCAGACTCTTTTAAGCCGTAGCGAATATCTTTTTACCAAAGAAAGATACGACTCCTTAACGATGCTGAAATATGTGGAAATCTCTCCTTGTACAACGAACATTACCGCTGACGATCTCATATCTGTTGCTGATTATTGCCGGAATAGCACTTGATTACCTCCTCCATACAGCCCATCTTGTATGGGTTGGTCGATATCTCGGAATAATCGGAACCATTTTTCTGGCCTCATCATTCGGCTATTCTGCGAGAAAGAAAAAGGTAATCAAAAACGGCGCCCTTAAATTATTCCTGAAGCTTCACTGCAATTTCGGATGGATCGGCACCCTTATGATAATCGTTCACTCGGGAATCCACTTCAACGCCATTTTGCCTTGGCTGGCCACAGCATTGATGATGGTGGTCACAGCAAGCGGACATGTCGGACAATATCTGCTCAAAACGGTCAAAGAGGAGGTAAAAGCAAAACTGAAACAGCTTGGAATCAACACCAGCGTCGAAGAAGAGATGGAGCAACAACACTATTGGGACAGCCTGACCATAAAGACACTTGAACACTGGAGAACCGTACATATGCCGATGGTCTCCATTTTGCTCGCATTAACCATGGTCCATATTCTCTCCATATTTTTCTTCTGGAACTGGAAATAACCTGATGAAACCCTTATTTGCATTTATAACTGCAGCCATTATCCTTGCAGCCCTCGCCATAGCCTTTCCCCACGTGCTCCTTGATCCCGGAGCCCTCATGAAAGGGCATCAAAAAATAAAAAACGATTGCCTGAGCTGCCACACCCCATTTCTGGGAGTAACTTCGGTTCAATGCATCACCTGTCACAAACAGGAGGACATCGGCATCAAAAATGTCGCAGGAGCATTTCTTCCAAAAGATTCCACAAAGGTTCTTTTTCACAAAGGACTTTCTGCCAATTCCTGCGTTACATGCCATACCGACCATAAAGGGGTTGACGCATCAAAAGCGATCAAAACCTTCAAGCATGCATCGCTAACGACGGCGCTCCAGAAAAACTGCACCGCCTGTCACAAAACTCAAATGCCCAAAGATCCGCTCCATCGCTATGCAAAAGGGAGTTGCACCGAATGCCATACAACAAATAAATGGAAACCGGCAACATTCAACCACAAAAAGCTTGCAGTCTCAATCCAAAAAGAGTGCATCACTTGCCACAAAGCTGAACGACCCAATGATAAGCTGCACCGGGAAATAAGCGCAAACTGCGCCGTATGCCATACCACCCAAAAATGGAAACCGGCAACATTCAACCACAAACAGTTGGCTGGCGCAAAACTGTGCATCACCTGTCACAAGGCCGACCAGCCAAATGACAGCCTGCATCGACAGTCAAAAGCGAACTGTGCGACATGCCATGGCACCTCCCGCTGGAAACCGGCAACATTCGACCACAACCGTTACTTCAGGCTCGACCGGGATCACAGGGCAAGCTGCCAGACATGCCACACCGAACCTGGCAATTATAAAAAATATACCTGCTACAACTGCCATGAACACTCGCCAGCAGAGATGGCAGAGGTACATCGTGAGGAGGGTATCTTCAACTATCAGAACTGCGTCAAATGCCACCGCAGCGGTGAAGATGACTAAAAGCTTACCGCGCTTCCCTTTGACGCCTGATCACGCATCAGCTCCATCCAGCCGGAACCCGACCGCTTTTCAGCCAGAGCCACAACAATATGCTGTGGCTCAATGCCCAGATCAAGATTTCTTCCAAGTCCCTGCACGCACGAAGGGCAATTGGTCAGAATGACAGCCCTCTCTTTTCCATGCATAAGCTCCGTAATAGCATCCCGTTTACGGTGAAGCATGGAATCGGTAATATCCGGACGCGACAACGCCAGCGTTCCCGCCTCAGAACAGCAGTGCGCTACAGCGATCACACTGCCAAACCCTCCCAGCTTATGCAGCGTTTCCCGAGCCTTTCCCGAAAGCGAATCATGACATGGAGCGTGATAGAGATAATCTCCTTTGCCATCAAGCTTCATCCCTTTATCAAAGGCAAAAGCCGCAATATCGACGATCTTTCCACCAAAAATCTTGCCGGTTTCAATCGCATCAAGCCCCTCCATACAGGTACCACAGGTCACCACACAGGCATCAAAATCAAGATAGGAGAACATCTCCCTGATCTGGCTGAAAAGCACGGTATTACGCAGCACAATACTCGAATACTGGTCGCTCTTTGCATTCACATGCGCCGGAAAACCACAGCAGAGAAATGGAGGTGGCAGCACCACCCTTGCACCAAGCTCAAGCAGCAGATGCAGCGCCGCCATAGAGATGGTAGAATTCATGCGCTCGGAACCACATCCCGGAAAGTAAAACACATTACTCGTCACCTCACCCGCAGGCTCAAAAACAAGCACCTGATCGGGGCCACACTCCGGCAAAACATCACGCAAGGTACCCTCAGGAACTGGTGGCACCGCAGAGCGCAACAGACGAAGCGGATAGAGTGCCGGATGATTAGTTTCCAACTGCAAAGAGGAAGAGAGCCTGTTACCCGCACGCTGAACCGCCCCGCCAACCCGCAGCACCGAACGGCGAAACAGGGCATTAAACACCGGCGAACGACTTTCGAGATAACGCAAGGTCAACTCAGTAACCGGAGAGGAGTGCTTGAAACCCCACTCCGACAAAATTTCACGCTCCAGCACCGAAACCTCCCCACTGTCGATATCCACCGGACAGGGCTTAAGACATTTGTGACAGATGGTACAGTGATCGGCCACCTCTTCAAGCCATTGCAGAAGGGCAAAGTCGGTAGTCCGCTCCCGCTGGGCATCAAAAAGAAGCGCCTCAATCAGCGACCCTATCGCCAGATTCTTGTTTCTTGGATGATAAAACATTCCCCGCGAGGGATAATAGACACAGCAATCTATCTTGCATTTACCACACCGAATGCAGTAATCGACCTTTTTTGAAAGCTCAGCAATCTGGGCACGCCTGAGAATATGCGCCTCAAGTTCAAGCAGATTGAATGATGGGGTAAAAATGGAGTCAAGCACCTCATAATCATCAAGCTTGCCAGGATTCATAATCCCCTTCGGATCAACCCGGCGACGATACATCGACAACTCTTCAACAATGGCCGGGTCAAGATACTTCAGTTTGGTAACCCCAATACCATGCTCGCCCGACACCACACCACCAAGAGAGACCACCTTTTCCATAACATGGTCGATCACCTTGTCTGCCCGCTCAAGCATGGGCCTGTCATTTGAAAGTACCGGCACATTGACATGCACATTGCCATCACCCGCATGCATGTGCGTAGCCAGCACAATGCGACGATCACGAACATGCAGGTATGCGCCATCAAGGGCCGCCTGCATATCAGGATACCCCTGCACCAGCTCTCCAAGCTCACTGCACAGCTCCTGCACAACAGCAAGCGAACGAAGCGACTCCTCAGGCTCTGCATCGATCTTTGAGCTGAACAGTTGGCAAAGCTCAACCCCGGCAGGAATCTTTGAGGCAAACTGGCCACCATCCTCGCTAACCTTGGAGGTTTCAAGCAGAGCGCGTGCACGCTCCACAAATCGATACTGCGCATACCGCTCCTCCTCAATATTGAGATGATCAATAAAACGGGCAAACTCTGCCAACGCTTCAAGCGGAATAACAATATCCTCGTTCAGTTTGAACGCATTGGTTCGCCGGGCAATAGCGCCAAGCTTTTTACGGTCAGCCCAGAAGCGGACACCCTCCGCACTATCCCTTGCAAGAAACATCAAGGTATTTGGATGGGGATCGAGCAGCCGTTCCACCCGCTCCACACCGCACTCCACCTCCGCTACGCTGTTACCGGCAATATCAATCAGCAGCACCGCCTTCGGTGTCTGGGCACGGGGCGCCTTTACCTTGTAATCAATAGCCCGGATATACTCATCATCAAAATGCTCAAGAGCAAGCAAAGCCTCACGATTTTCGGAATGGAGCGGAAATATTTTCGAAAGCTCAAGAATCACCCGGCTTGCCTCATCCATATCAGGCCCAAAAAACTCAAGGCAGAGCGTCCTCTTTTCAGGATACTTCGGATAGAGCACAAAAAGAGCCGAGGTAATCACCCCGTCCGTACCCTCCTTCTGCAAACCAGGCACTCCCCCGAGCGCCTTATTGGTAATATCCTTCCAGAGCCCTTTTTTACGAATATCAGTTCCGAGCAGTTCAATACGATCAATCCTCTTGCCCGACTCATTCCACACCTCAAAAACGACGGTATCCTCATGCATGATTTTCCGCAACCGATGATCAGCACGCTTTACCGTCCAGTTTTCTCCCGAAGGCATCGCCATCCGCCACTCAAGCAGGTTGTCAATACAGGTACCCCAGCGAACCGCCATCTTTCCACCGGCATTTTCCGCAATATTGCCCCCGATTGTACAAGCCCACTCACTGGTTGGGTCGGTAGCAAAAACAAGACCCTGCTCATCAGCCGCCTCCATGGCATGTTCAGTAATCACACCCGCCTCAACGTCAATCACTGACGCCTGGCATATCTGACCATTTTCCAGTTGAAAATCACGCACCGAAACACCCCGGATGCGGTTCAGTTTTTCCATATTAATAATCACACACTTCGAGCGCAACGGCACCGCCCCTCCGGTCAGCCCTGTACCGGCGCCACGAGGAATAATGTTAAGGCCAAGCGCAGCAATCGCCGTAATCAGCGGAGCAACCTGCGACTCCTGGTCAGGCGTCACCACTGCCGAAGGAAGATGAAGCCTCCAGTCGGTAGCATCGGTAGCATGTGCCGCAAGGGAAAAAGGATCAAAAAGCACATTTTTCACCCCCACAACAGCGCCAAGCTCACGCTTCATTCGCCGACGAAGTTCAGGCGTCTTCTCAACAGCCAAACGAAACCGCTCAAGTTGCTCACGCAAAGCCGCCACAATAGCCGAAACCCTCTCTTCACCATTGGCCATCTCAACAATCGTATCAAGCTCAGCAGAGGCCCTCTCAAAAAGACGGCGGCGGCGGGTTGAAGAGTTCACCAGCTCCTGAAAGAGATAGGGATTACGGCGGTGAATAAGAATTTCACCAATAATACCCATAAGCAAGCGTGCCGACCTTCCGGTAACCCGCAGATCGCGCAGCTCATCAAGCATCTGCACAATATCCCGACCGAGCAGGAACGATATTGCCTGCCGGTCACCTGCGGAAGTATAATTGAATGGTATCTCACGTGGAACAATCGTCGAAGGGTTCACCATTATCGAGCCTGTTGATGTTAAAAGCAATAACTTATGTTCTATAAAGTAACAAACCGGACTCAAAGTTGAACATGCAACAAAAGAAATGCTTACGATTGCCCAGGGAATTTTCCTTTTTCAACAAGTTTCCTGCCCTGTCAAGAGCAGCAAGCAGATGGGTCACACAACTCACAGCAACATCTTTCAAAAAAAAGCTGGCGCAAGAACACCGGAACACTGCGGCCTCCCTCTTTACGGCTCTTTTATTAACTGATAAAACATAATACAATCAGCTATATTGGAAGATTCGGAAATGAAGATGATGAAACTTTCCCGGCACAAAACACGGCAAAGTTATCTCAGCGCAGATAAGGTACCTTTCAGAACTTTTACTGCCGATTACGGATAAAAGTTTTCAAAACAAAGATGTATCATGACAAAAACCCCCGCAAGCAGCCAGAAAATGAAAGCAAGTGAAGAGCATGCACTCAAGAGTGAAGAAAAAATTCCTTTCCCGGTCGTCGGCATTGGCTCTTCGGCTGGAGGACTTGAAGCGCTCGAACTGTTTCTGAAGCATGTTCCTTATCCCTGCGGCATGGCCTTTGTTATCATACAGCACCTTGACCCGACACACAAGGGAATTATGGTTGAACTGCTTCAGCGGGTAACAGCAATGCCTGTCTGCCAGGTCAGCGACAATCTTGAAATCGAGCCGGATCATGTCTATCTGATTCCTCCGAACCAGGACATGTCGATACTGCACGGGAGATTGTTTTTGCTTGACATGGTCAAACCACGTGGTCTTCGACTTCCTATTGATTTCTTTTTCCGTTCAATGGCCGATGACCTTAAACAGCATTCCATCGGCGTGATTCTCTCTGGAATGGGTTCCGATGGCACACTTGGACTACGCGCCATCAAGGAAAAAGGTGGCGGAGTTTTTGTACAGGATCCAGCTTCTGCAAAGTTTGATGGAATGCCGCGAAGCGTTATTGACGAAGGACTGGCTGACGTTATCGTACCAGCAGAAAATCTTCCCTCAAAAATCATTGCTTATGTAAAACATCTTCCCGTCCTCTTGAAACCGGCCTTAACCATCGAGGAGCAGGCACTGAGTTCGCTGAAAAAAATCATTATTCTGTTGCGAACACAGACCGGGCATGATTTTTCACTCTACAAGAAAAACACTATTTATCGCCGCATCGAACGGCGCATGGGTATTCACGAAATTGAAAAAATCTCTACCTATGTCCACTTTTTGCAGACGAATCCCCAGGAAATCGAGCTGCTTTTCAAGGAGCTGCTGATAGGGGTAACCAGCTTTTTCCGGGATCCTGATGCCTGGGAAATTCTTAAAAAAGATGGGATTCCATCCATTCTCGCATCACGTCCATCTGGCGGTATTATTCGGGCCTGGGTGGCAGGATGTTCAACAGGTGAAGAGGCCTATTCCCTCGCGATTGTCTTCAGAGAAGTCCTTGCAACAACAAAGCATCCCGGCAATTTCAAGCTCCAGATCTTTGCAACAGATCTCGACAAAAATGCCATTGAAAAAGCCCGAACAGGAATCTATCCATCCAATATTACTGCTGATGTTTCTGCGGAGCGTATCAGTCAATACTTTGAAAAAGATGACCGGGGCTACAGAATTACAAGAGCGATTCGCGAAACCATTGTCTTTGCTCCCCATAACGTTATTATGGATCCACCCTTCAGCAAGGTCGATATTCTCGTTTGCCGCAATCTGCTGATTTACATGGAGCAAGAGCTGCAGAAAAAACTGATCCCGTTATTTCATTACAGCCTTAATCCCGGCGGAATCCTCTTTCTTGGAAGTGCTGAAACCGTTGGCTACTATGGTCAATTGTTCAAGACTCTTGACAGCAAGGCCCGTCTTTTCCGTCATATGCATCACGCAGAGAGGGCTGAGTATGTTGATTTCCCCGCATCTTTTACCCATCCTTTACACGACAGTTCAACTCTTCCGGTCACACAGGGCAAACCGATGACATCCGATCTCAACCTGAGTACCATATGCGACAAGCTCCTGCTCCAGTATTATACTCCCGCAGCAGTACTGACCAATGAGCATGGCGACATTCTCTACATAAGCGGTCGTACCGGAAACTATCTCGAACCGGCAGCAGGCAAAGCAAACCTGAATATCTTTGCAATGGCAAGGGAAGGGGTTGGCTATGAGCTGAATATTCTGATCAGAAATGTGCTCCGCGAGAAAGGCGAGATTTCCAAAAAGGGAGTGGCTGTCGGAACAAACGGAGGAACAAAAATCATTGACCTGACCGTCAGGTTGATAGAAAAACCGGATTCCCCTAAAAACATGCTCATGATTGTTTTTACCGAAGTTGCAAAAAAAACAGCAGAAAATCTGGATCAGAATCCCGTTGCAGATCTCAATGACCGGAGGCTTGCCTCACTTGCTGAAGAACTCAAACAAGCAAAAGAGGAGATTATCACCATACGTGAAGAGATGCAGACCTCGGAGGAGGAACTGAAAAGCACGAATGAAGAGATGCAGTCAGCCAATGAGGAGATGCAGAGTACCAATGAAGAGTTAACCACATCAAAAGAGGAGATGCAGTCGCTGAACGAAGAGCTGCAGACGGTTAACCATGAACTGCAATCGAAAGTGACTGACCTTTCACAGGCCAACAATGACATGAAAAACCTGCTGAACAGCACGGACATTGCCACACTATTTCTTGATGATGAGCTCAACATACGACGCTTCACCAACCGGACATCATCCATCATCAAACTCATTGCAAGCGATGTTGGACGTCCGATAACCGATATTGTTACCGATCTGCAATATCCTGCACTGCTTGACGATGCCCGCGAGGTTCTTCACACTCTTGTTTTCAGTGAAAAACAGGTTTCTGCAAGTAACAATCGGTGGTTTAGCGTCAAAATCATGCCCTATCGGACACAGGAAAACCACATTAACGGTCTGGTAATTACCTTTACTGATATCACTGTCGCCAAGAAACTCGAAACAAGTCTGCGAGAGATTGAGAAGAGTTTCCGGTTTGTGATTGACACCATGCCTGTTGCGATTATCGTTCATCAGGCCGAAGGATGTATTACAATGACAAATCAAGAGGCAGAGCGAATTACAGGAATTTCCATGAAAGAGATGCTCGGTAAAAATATTGCCGATCTTGGATGGAAACTGCTCAAGGCAGACGGCTCAGATTTGCCTCCCGAAGAAAACCCTGTAGTGGCCGCATTGCGCTCCGAAAAAACGATAAACGGAGTCGTTATCGGCATTATCCACGCCCAGGATCGCAAAACACGATGGATTAAAATCAGTAACTCGAACAGGTTACAAGATGAAGAGGACAAAAACAGCCACCTCTTTACAACATTTTTTGAAATAAATAACCCGAATTCCTGAAAAAATTTGATTCCGGAAAAACAGCTCATGTCTCAAAACGCTTCACCTGTTGATGATTTTTCTGAATTGCGCTCCCGAGCTGAACAGAGCCTGCAAAAAAGTCAATTGACAAACAAGCATCTCTCCTCTTCACCTGAGGAGATGCTTCGTTTGATCCATGAACTGGAGATTCACCAGATCGAACTTGAAACACAGCAACAAGAATTGATAGAGTCGAGAAAAGAGCTGGAAAAAAGTCTTGAACGCTACACCGATCTGTATGATTTCGCCCCATTGGGGTACCTGACCCTTGCACCGAACGGCGAGATCATCGAATTGAACCTCACTGCTGCAACGATTCTTGATGTCCCACGATCCCGGTTGCGCGGAAAACAGTTGAACAAGTTTATTGTTCCCTCAGACCGCACGACGTTTGCCACACTGCTGGAGAATGTGTTCAGCCACAAAGAGCCAACCTCTTGCGAAGTAGAACTTTCCGCGTCTGACAAGGATACTTTCAGCCAGAAAACCCTACGCATTGAAGCACGCATCAATGATCAAGAAAAGAGCTGCCACGCCATGCTCTCGGATATTACCATGCATAAAAGGATGGCGCAGGCCATGCTTGTCACCAATGAACGCCAGCGACTTATTGTTGATGCGACCCATTCCGGCAGTTGGGAGTGGGATTTACAGAGCAACCGCACCATATGGTCGGAAGAGCTCTGGCGTCTGCTTGGCCTGGAACCCTTTTCCTGCGAGGCAACCTACGAAGCATGCAAATTGTCCATACTGGATGAAGAGAGAGATCAGGTTGAACAAATTGTTTTGAACGCAGTGGAACGTGGGCAGGAGTTTACTGTTGAATGGCGTGTCCGGGCTACTTCCGGCCAGGAGCGTTGGGTGATGTCAAAAGGCACCCCCGTCAAAGATAGTGATGGAGTGGTCAATCGATACGTTGGAATCACTATCGACATTACTGAGCTGAAAATGGCTCAGGAAAAGGAAAAAAAAGAACAACAGTTCAGTAAAACCATTATCGACAGTATTCCCGGCACTTTTTATATCATCAACACAGAGGGTACCTATAGCGGGTGGAATAGCTTTCAGCGAGATCAGATTGTCGGAAAGCCGGAAAGTGAAATGCAAGATGTCGCGGCCATTTCAACGATTCATCCGGAAGATCGGCAACTCGTTCAGGAAAAAATCGCGAACGTGCTTGAATATGGCCTCGAAGAAAATGTGGAAGCAAGAGTACTGCTTCATGGAGGGCCCGAATTTCGGTGGTTCCTGATGAAAGGCCGCCGAATAGTCATGGATGGCAATCCCTTCCTGATCGGAACCGGTATTGACATTACAGAGCAGAAAAAAATCGACGATCTGCAACGTTTTCTCTCTTCTGCAAGCTATGGTTCAGAGCAAGAACCATTCTTTAATGCCCTTGCCCGATATATCGCCAATAGCCTTGAGATGAATTTTGTCTGTATTGACAGCCTGGATGGTGACGGCTTGACGGCCAGAACGCTTGCAGTCTGGTGTGACGATCATTTTGAGGATAATGTCGTCTATTCACTGAACGACACTCCCTGTGGGGATGTCGTCGGCAAGGATGTCTGTTGTTTTCAGGAAAAGGTGTGTCAACTCTTTCCACACGATCAGGTACTCAAAGATCTTCGGGCAGAAAGTTATGTCGGGGTAACGCTTTGGGACCATAAAAAGCGGCCAATCGGCCTTATTGCCGTTATCGGACGCCAACCCCTTGAAAAAAAACAGTTTGCAGAAACCGCACTTAAAATACTATCCGTGCGTGCTGCCAGCGAACTGGAGCGTCTGCAGAGCGAGAACGCTTTACAGGCAAATGAGAAAAAGTACCGTGAACTGTTTGAGAGCGTCCCGATCGGGCTCTACCAATCGACCATGAAGGGAAAAATAATTGCAGCAAACCAGCATTGCCTCGATATTGCCAAATGCAGGGAATCAGAGAGAGGGGTTTGGTTTTCCCAGGATACCCGACAATCCTACGTTCACCCGGAAGATGGCGAAAGAATCCGGGAACTTCTTTTAAAACAGGGCTATATCAACAATTTTGAGGCAGATATTCTCCTCATGGATGGTACCATCGCCACACTCAGCAACACAGCAAAAATTGTCTTGAATGAACAGGGTGCGCCTGATTTTATCGCCGGATCGTTGATTGATGTCACGGAACTCAAACGGAGTGAGGCAGAAAAAGCAAAACTTGAAGATCAGCTTCACCAATCCCAGAAAATGGAGATGGTAGGAAGACTTGCCGGCGGAATCGCCCATGATTTCAACAATATGCTTACGCTTATTCTCGGCCACACCGAAATGGCCCTTGAACATTTTGATCCATCCCAGACAGTCTATACCGATCTTGAGGCCATCCGGGAGGCAGCAACCCGTTCTGCCGATCTGACCCGGCAGCTCCTTGCCTTCGCCCGCAAACAGATCATCATGCCTGAAGTTCTTGAGCTGGACAACTTGATTGGAAAAATGCTTCCCATGCTGCGACGCCTCATCGGTGAAAATATCAAGCTGATATGGATCCCGAACAGCAAAAACTCCCATCTCAAAATCGATCCATCGCAGATAGACCAGATTGTTGTCAACCTCTGTGTCAACGCACGGGATGCCATAACCAATAATGGCACAATCACAATCGAAACGGGCCATCACCTCGCCCATAAGAGCAGCGACCCCGAACAGCCAGCTTGTGAATCGGTGACGCTTTCTGTCAGTGATGATGGATGCGGGATTGAGAAGAACAATCTTGACCATATTTTTGAACCATTTTTCACCACGAAAGAGCCCGGAAAAGGTACCGGTCTTGGCCTGTCAACAGTCTATGGGATTGTTAAACAGAACAACGGCACCATCTCATGCTTAAGCGAACTGAAAAAAGGAACGACCTTCACCATTCATCTGCCTCTCTACAATGCTCCACCACCAGCGGCTGAGAGCACACCGACGAGTACATTGATGTATACAGGCCATCAAACCATCCTGCTTGTAGAGGACGAACTGCCTATTCTCAAACTCTGCCAGCTTATGCTTGAACACAATGGCTACAAAGTTCTGGCAGCCGCAACAGCCGCAGAAGCCATAAAGAGAGCGGAAAACTTCAGTGGAACGATTGATTTGCTGGTAACAGATGTTATCATGCCGGAGATGAATGGATCTGAACTCTCAAAAAAACTGCTTTCTGTTCGTCCGGAGCTTAAAATACTCTTCATGTCTGGCTACACCGCAGATATCATTGCCCAAGACAATGTTTTGGAACGTGGAGTTAACTTTTTGCAGAAGCCTGTTACCATGAAATCACTGACCCTGGCTCTCTATCATATTTTTAACCCCACTCCACTGCAAAAGCCTTGAGATACTCTTCTGGCGCCTGCAAAGCACACTCCGCAGGCGCCAGTACGCTCAATCACGCGCAAAACTGACATACTCTCTATCACTGAACGGAACAAGATTGATCACCCCGTCAGGGCTCTTCCTGTTCAGCCAGTTCATGAAATCGCTGCCACGCCATTGATCAAAATCACCTTTGAACCCGCCATTAAAACCATCATTTTCCGGATAAAGGTTAATAAAATTTTTGATCAGCTCTGTCGTAAAGAGCGTTTCATCTCCTCCAGCCTTATAGGGCTCCTTTTCCTTGTTTGATTTGCAGGGATTTTTTATATCAGCAACACTGCAGAGCGGGCTTTTTTCTGTCAGGTAACCACAATGACTTCCGTACTCAACACTGGCAACTGCCGACCAACTCTTTGGTGAAGAGAGTTGCGTGAATTCGGTCTTCTTTGCAGCATCAGAAGACCATGCAGGCGGCTGCGACATATTGAGGCAGGCATTGTCGCACTCACCAATAATCATAATACCGGGAATCGGTGATTCGGAAAGCACATCCCGATAACGTTCCATTCCCGGCGCAAGCAGAGGAACCTTCATATCAACCGGAGAAAGCTGAAGATATCCCACAGGATTTGCCCGCTCTTCAGCAGACCAGGAAGACATGGCAGAAGAGAGGGCAGGAACAAACTCCCGATCAAAAAGCACCGGATCAAAGGAGCGGGAAGTATCTTTACCAATTTCCTGCAGCTTCTCAAAACCAACCGAAGCTACCTGGGCATGAGCGCCACCAACCGAGTGACCAGCAAAAATAACATTATTATTCTTCATAAAGCCGGTCTGCAAAATCAGCTCCCTGTTATAAAAAGAACGACTCCTGTTATGTTCATCAATTTTATAAAACTCATCAGTTGCCCCATATTTGATCAGGTAGGAGGCCGCAGCATAAGCATCCTGCCCCACCCTCGGATTGCCCCCAAAATCAATCCAGGGCATGGCAACCGACTGCATGTGTGATGCCGTTACAAAAGCCATAGCCCAATTATGTTCCACAATAGCCGACGTATAGTTGTAATATCGGGAAGGATTGATGCCGAAAAGCGGATTATCATTCAGCAGCCCACCAATAATTTTTTTCGGATAATAAAGCAGATCATTACCAATCAGAAAGCCATGGTTGAACATCACCAGACCCTCAGCCTGCCGGTTTTCAGGATAAAAAACCTCAATAACAACCTCAATAAACTGGGGAAAGCGCTTGTCGTACTGTATCCAGGTATGGATATGGTTAAAACAGTAGTTGTTGATGCGAATAGGCTGCATAATAAACCGGGTTTACATTGATAAACGAACCGCAACAGACAAATAATACGCAAAATATCCATAAAAAAGGAACATCAGCTCCAACATCATCCCACAAAAAAAGCTCCCCTGCGCATGGCCTTGACGCTTCCAACAGCCACGACAACTGTATATATTTCCGAATAGTGAACAAAAACGTTCTTCCCCACACGCATGGGGGTATTTGAACTTTCGGCACCATCAATCAAGAAACATTCCTGCACACTGCTTCAATTCCGCTTCGTTATGCGTTTTGCAATCTATTGGCATGAAATATCGTTACGCATGGTAGCCCGCTTTTTGTGCAGGCATCATTTCAGGAATAGGCAAACAACCGAGCGCAATGAAAAAGCCAATCATCATAACTGCGGTTGTTGTTGCACTGCTTGCCGCCAGCTCCTATTTTTTATTGAGGAAGAGTTCTGCCATTCCACCCGTGGCGATAACAGAAACGGTGAATATCGATATCCCTCAGTCCACCTTTAATATTCCGATCCGCCTTGAAATCAAAAGCCTTTCTGATTACCTGAACGCCAAAATCACCGGTCAATTCCTGAACACAACTCTCTTTCTTCAGGAATCAAGAAAAGAAAAAATTGCCCTGACGCTCACGAAAACAGAGCAGATTACCATCAGCTCTAAAGGGCGTGAACTGGTTTGCACCCTTCCCTTGACTGTTAACGCAACGCTTCTCGACAGCCGGTTTGGAAAAACACTCTCAAAACTGGTTAAACCATTTCGCACGACTATTATCCTGACGCTCTCAACACCAATAGCTCTTGACCGGGACTGGAAACTGAAAACCAATTTCAAAATTAGACACTATCGATGGGCAAGCGAACCGGTGCTCAAAATCGGGCCTTTCAGAAAAAACCTGAGGGAAACACTCGATAATGCTATCAGGCAGAACAGCCGCCGCTTGACTTCCATGGTCGATAAAGAGATCAACAAGGCTGCATCATTAGAAAAGACGGTTGCCGGTGTCTGGCATGACCTGCAAGAACCCATTCTTATTTACAGGAACCCTGCGCCAATATGGATGCGCTTTTCCTGCAATGATATCAAAGGGGATATATCGCTGCAGCAGCAGGATATCATCTGCCTTGCCAGTGTAAAAGCGAAAATGCTGATTGTCACCGATACCACAACAGCGCTAAAACAGCACCCCTTGCCTGATTTCAAAAAAATACCGGTGGAAGAGCTGCAGCGGAAGTCCGATGTTTTTATCTATGCCAACACCTCTTTTCATGAAATTAATCAGCAACTGAACGAGCTGCTGAAAGAAGCAGAGATTTCTTCAAAGGGCTATACCATCACCATCAAGGCAATAGAAGCCTATGCTTCCACAGAGGGACTAAGTGTGGCTGTTGACACGGAGGGTGATCTCAAGGGGCGTTTTTTTCTGACTGGCCATCCCGTATTTGACCTCGCAACCAAGAGACTGAATATTGTGGATTTTGACTTTGCAGTCAACAGCAACAGCATTCTTGTAAACAGGGGGGATGAGATGCTGCATGATCTTCTTAAAAAGCGAATCGCTTCGAAGCTGAATCTTGGCATGGAAACGCTGATAGCGAAATTACCCTTCATCGTTCATCAAGCCATTGCCAAGGAGAAGACAGGCAAAACAATCGACCTTATCATGAAAAATCTGGAGATCAAACAGTGCGATATTCTTATGGGTAAAGAGGGAGTGCACTTTATCATCAATGCGAGTACTGAAACAACTCTGACACTCAAGAAAATAAAGGCTGGCAAAGCTATCCGTATACGATAGAAACAGAGCCTGGCAGGGATACTTGACCTCGTCGCCATCGTTGAGCTTGCCTGAAGGTGCTCTGGAACAGCTTATCCCCTGCCGCACAGGGAATGGCGCTGCGGCCTGACCGTTCCATCAGGCTCTTCGCACTTTTTGCCAGACCTCATCACGCAAACAATTGGCAAACCCGGAATCAATCAGGCCGGAATGTAAAACATCCATCCACGCCCACTGTTTCCAGGCTTTACGCTGATATTGCCACCAACCCTGAACAATCCTCGCTGATTTTTCGGCTATTTCCCCGATTTTGTCGACACGGAAACAACCAAGAGCTAAATCGAAATAATCATAGGAGTCGCCGGAACCTTGAGAGAGGGTGACGGCATAAATATCGTAACCTGGCAGGAACGTTGCGTAATAGGTTTCTGGCCATGACCATCCGGGAGAATCGGACCAGTTGATTTCAAGGAGATGCATGGGGAGGAGGAGGTCGTTTCGCATACGAACAGGACAATCCCAGGTTTTGCGTCCAGTGACGGTAGCGCCATCCTCCCTGACTGATAGACCTTCAGGAAGCTGGTTCTGAACCGAAAAGAGCGAGATCTCCGCAACTTTGTTTGAATCTCTGAGGTCATCCCGTTCCGGATAGACCGGGACTCGCTGTATCCAGCGCTTAATGACTGCCTCTTCATCTCTGGTGTAGAGGGCAGGTATTACCATACTCTCCTGAAGATTCATTTGCTCTCTTGTTATGCTTGATTAAAACGCACACGGTTAAAAACGTTAGCCGTTTACTCCCCTTCTGCGACCGTATTGTTGCTCACCCTCTTTCTGATTAAAGGAGCGCCATGGCCATTGATCACTCCTGCAGTTTTAGCCACAAGCGAACCGGCGGCTATAAGCCCGGCTCCCACCAGGGCAATGCCTGCAAGACCATGCAACACGGGCATGGCTACCGGAGCTGCAAATAGTGAACCACCAACGCCTACTGCCGCTTTCACAATGTTTACGGGGTTTGATAAATTCATTTTGTATACCTTTTTATGATTCTGAAACGCTCTTGTCTACTCTATCAGGGAACGGTGTCCGGGATACTCCCTCCATACCATTATGCAGATCACAATACATTGCCTGAAACTCCCGTTGCTTCCAGCAAGGAGAACTTCTGCAGGATAACATCACAATTATCATTTGCCATAGCACAGGCAAATGCCAAAAAAAGAGATCTATCAGAACCAACCATTTCTAATTTAATGAGATAGGACGATAACTCAATGATTTGATTCTGAACACAAAATCATAATTTTTATAATAATCAATAATAAAAATAATATTTTTTTTAACTTTATGAAAGGTGGCTGCAGGGAAAAAATAGTTGCGTCAGGAGCCTTGGGCCTCGGTGATTCTATCCTGCAGTAGTGTCGTTACCGATGAACCGAAAAAAAAATCACGAATATTTCACATCATGCAAGATATATCAGCGTACACCTCAATTTTTGCTCCGGCAGTTTTTTTTGTTTTTGGTATCATCGCTGTCGTGATGTTGAATAAATTTATTGGAGCCCGTCCTGAGCAGAAAAAGGGAGAGTAAGCCTCTCTTTTCCTGAACAGGAAAGCGCTTCATGCACTGGTTCTGCACAAGCCATTTCGTATAAAGTCAATCATCATGTCAGCAACTGCACCGATAGGGGTTATCGATAAAATCAAAGCCCACCTTGAGCTTTTGGATCCGGTCACCTGGATCAGTGTTTTTCCTTGCCTGGCAGCCGGGGTAATGGCATCCGGAGCCATGCAACCGACCGTGCACGATTACCTGATGCTGTTCGCTCTTTTTGTCATGTATGGCCCTCTTGGCACCGGCTTCAGCCAGTCGGTAAATGATTACTATGACCTCAGTCTTGACCGGGTCAATGAGCCGACCCGTCCTATTCCTTCGGGGCGTCTCACCGAAAGGGAGGCGGCATGGAATTGGGGAATTGTGCTTGTTACAGCCGTTACGCTGGCCACGTTGCTCGGCATGCACATCGGCGGACAGAGAGGGGTGATTTTTACCGCATCGCTTTTTGCTGGACTTCTCATCGGCTTCATCTATTCCGCACCGCCACTGAAACTGAAAAAAAATATCTTTCTTTCAGGTCCGGCTGTGGGGCTTTCCTACGGGTTCATTACCTACCTCTCTGCAAATGCCCTGTTCAGTGAAATTCGACCTGAAGTGCTCTGGCTTGGCGGGATGAATTTCTTTATGGCCGTTGCGCTCATTATCATGAACGACTTCAAGTCAAAAGAGGGTGATGCAAAGGGTGGAATGAAATCGCTTGCTGTGATGATTGGTACTAAAAACACGTTTCTCGTCGCATTTGCAATCATCGACCTGGTCTTCGCACTCTTTGCCATTCTTGCCTGGAACTGGGGTTTTCACATTCTGATGTTCTTCATCCTTGCCTCGCTTGCTGTAAACATCTTCGTCCAAATACCGATATACCGGAATCCGGAAACGGGAGCCTCTTTCATGCAACATGCTGTTGATGACGGGTTCGGTAATGCGATCGGCAAGAGCGAGGTCCATGCACACAATGCTTTCCTGCGCTTTCAGATTGTCAATAATTTCCTCTTTTTAATCAACCAGTTTGTTGCTGCAGGGATGATCGGGCTGAAATACCTGTAAAGAGATGCCGTACCGGATGAAACTCCTCCTTTCTTCCTCAACGCTGTCATGCCGGGCAATCGAACGGCATATCTGATTTACCGTTTCAGATTATATATTGAGGGATTCAATTTTGACATATTACCAATGGCAAAAAAAGAGATCTCTTCATCGACCGGTTGGAGCGATGATATGGTTTCCGCATTACTGGAATCATTTCCTGATGCATCCTCTCTTATCGGTAAGGATGGTGTTATCATCAAGAGCAATACCCTCTTTGCAGCTCAGTTCGCCAGGCTGCCGCAGGAGTGCATTGGCGCCAATGTCTATGAGCTGCTCGTCAACGTGGTGCGTATGCCGGAACTTGCGGCGTATCTCAAAGAAAAGAGCGATCTCGTTTTGGAGTGTGGGAGGCGAATTGTTTTTGCGGAGGAGAGGGATGTCAGAAAAGTAACCCTCAGTCCGGTAGTGATGGCTGGAGGTGAAATCACCGGATTGCTTTTAACCATCCAGAATATCACCGATCAGAAACGTATTGATCGGGAATTGCATAATGAACGTGCTCTTAAAACCGCCCTTCTTGATACAATCCCCTGTTCAGCCGTTATTCTCGACTCCGATTTGCAGATGGTTGTTTCGAACCAGTATGCCCGTGATATGCTTTTCGGTAAAAATAGTAACGGAGAGCAGCACGTTGACCCAGCCAGCTTCTTCTGCCCTGACGACATGGCTCTTCTCAGAAATAAATTTCAGCATACCCTGAGTACCGGTCTTGATGACTATAGCGAAATAAGCGTTCAGCCTCATGGATGCCCGCATCCCATATGGATGATGACCCATACAAGAAGGGTTGAAATCGATGGCAAACCCTGCGCTGTCTCTATCGGTATTGATATCACCGAACGGAAACGGAATGAGATTGAGCTGCATGAAAGCAAGATCAGATACGGTTATGCAATGGATGCTGCGCAGGCTGGCATCTGGGAATGGAATGTCAGAACCGATGAACTGAGCTGGTCTGAACAGGTATGGGGATTGTATGGATTACCGGTCAACACGGTTCCGCTGAACAATCAGCTCTGTGTGGATACCGTGCATCCCGATGACCGTGAGATGGCCGCCTGGATCATAAAAAATGCTGTCCGGCAGGAATCTGCGGCCTCTGTAGAATATCGCGTCATTCACCCGGATGGCTCCATTCACTGGCTCACTTCACGGGGCATGCCGCTCCGCGATGCCGATGGGCAAGTGACCCGATATATCGGAACGATCATGGACATTTCCGAACGCAAACAGATAGAGACGGAACTGATTGAGAGCAGGAACAGGCTTAACCAGGCATTGGAGGCTGCACATGCCGGTGTTTGGGAGTGGGATCTGACAACCAACGCAAATACCTGGTCGGACGAGATCTGGAAGTTGTTCGGTCTGGAAAAGGGTGATAAAAAGCCAACGTTCGATCTCTGGATCAACACCGTTCACCCCGATGACCGTGAGTCGGCTGTCAGGAATGTAACCGAGGCTGCAAAAAACGGAGAGGAGCTGGAAGTCGAATATCGAGTCTGCCACCCGGACGGCACCATGCACTGGCTGATGTCGCGCGGCAAACCCCGGCTGAACAGCAAGGGTAAACCCGTTCGTTTCATTGGAACGATGATCGATATCACCAGGCAAAAAGAAATCGAGCATGAACTTGGTGAAAACAAAAGAAGATTTGATTTTGCCCTGGAGGCTACAAACACCGGCGTATGGGAATGGAACGTGGACGCTGATAAGGTTACCTGGTCGAGCAATGTATGGAAATTATATGGACTGGAACCAAACAGCCTTCCTCCCACGCACAAACTGTGTGAAAGCAACATTCATCCTGACGACCGTGATTTGATCTTCGAGCAGGTTATGGCTGCAGCAAGCCATGAGATCGAGATCAATATTGAGTACCGTATCCGCCACAGGGACGGCTCCACCCACTGGCTCTTGTGCCGGGGGTTGCCATCGTACCATGCTGACGGTCAGTTGCAGTGTTACATTGGAACTGTAACCGACATCACCAGCCGAAAGGAGCTGATGAACGATCTCTCTGCCGGCAAAATAAGACTTAAACAGGCACTGGAAGCTGCGCGTGCCGGAGTGTGGGAGTGGAACCTGAAAAACAACGAGAACTTTTGGTCGAACGAGACCTGGCTGTTATACGGAATGGAGAAGGCTGAGAGTAAACCCTCTTTCGAACTCTGGGCAAACACCATTCATCCTGAAGACCGGGAGATGGCAATCCATACCGTCTCTTCAGCAGCAGAGAATGAAGCCGAGCTTAATGTTGAATACCGGGTCTCGTATTGGAACGGTTCCTATCGCTGGCTGATGTCACGCGGCAAACCCTTATACGATAAACAGGGGCGGGTTGATCGCTACATCGGAACCATTATCGATATCACCGAAAGGAAAGAAATTGAGGATCGGCTCAGAATGAGCCGAGAACGGCTGGATTTTGTTCTTGAAAAAAGTCATGTGGGAGTCTGGGATTTGAATTTGATGGATGGTACTGCGGAGTGCTCTCTGGAACATGCCCATATTTTCGGCTACGACACCATCCCTCCCGTATGGTCACTTGAGAAATTTTTCGATCACGTTCTTCCTCTCGATCGTCCCGGAATCGAGGCGCTCGTCAGAAGCGCGATAGAGAAAAAAGAAAATTATGCGTTCGAATGCCGGATTCTTTGTGCCAATAATGAGTTGCGCTGGATTTGGCTGGCCGGTGCATTCAAGGCAGGCAAAAACGGTACATCAAACCATGTGTTGGGCATTGTTCAGGATATCTCTGCTCGCAAAAAATCAGAACAACTGATTATTGAGGGGAAATCACAACTTGATGCGGCGTTGGCCAATATGAGTGATGCTGTGGTCATATCGGACGTTGATGGAAATTTCATTGAGTTCAACGATGCTTTTGTGACGTTTCACAAATTTAAAAACAGAACGGAGTGCTTGAAAAAGCTGAGCGACTATATCCCGATTCTTGATGTATTCATGGTTGATGGCAGAGCTGTGCCGTTGGAAGAGTGGGCAGTTCCGAGAGCTCTCCGGGGCGAAAAAGCCAATAATGTTGAATATGGACTGAGGCGTAAAGAGAGTGGAGATACGTGGTCAGGAAGCTATAACTTTGCCCCTATCCGCGACAAGGAAAACAGGATAATCGGATCTGTAGTCACGATGCGTGACATCACTGAACGGAAAAAAAGTGAAACGGAAATCCGGGAAAGTGAAATCAAATTCAGAAATATCTTTGACTATTCTCCTGTTGCAATCGGAATCGGAGATATTTCGGCTGGTATGCTGCACGATGTCAACAAGGCATGGCTTGAACTTTTCGGTTTTACCAGAGAAGAGGTTGTTGGGCAAAATCTCAGGGATCTTGGACTTTTTGCACAAATCGAAGATCATGAAAAAATTATCACGGAGCTGAAAGAACATCGGAAAATTGTTAACAGTCCATTCCGTCTCAAGAAAAAATCCGGGGAAACAACAACCATTCTTTTTTCTTCCGAGTTTATTATGCTGCATGAAAAACCCGCTCTTCTGGTGATGATGACGGATATTACGCTGCAGGAGATGCAACAGTTAAGCATAGAACGACTGGAGAAGGCTGTCACCGATCGGACGCAGCAACTGAATCAGGAGGTGAGGCGCCTGAACAGCTTTTTAAACATGATTTCTCATGAATACCGCACTCCGCTGGCAATTATCAGAGGCAACCTTGACCTTATCGAACTGAAAAGTAAGCACTCCAACAATGTGCATACGGTCGAAATGAACAAAATACGCCGCGCTATCAATCGGCTGGTAGAGGTTATGGAAGAGTCCATTCATGAAAGTCGCGTTTTCGAATCGAGAATGGAATTGTCATTGAAGCCATTCAAGATGCGTCCCGTCATTGCTTCGCAGGTAGAGTCATTGCGTGCCTTGTGGCCTGAACGGACGATCCTCTATACAGAAAGCCTTGAAGAGAGCGCAATTTACGGCGATATTTCGCAACTGCGGCTGGCTATTTTCAATCTCCTCGATAATGCCCGTAAATACTCCCCTTCGGACTCGCTGATCGAAATAGAGTGCCACCCGGAAGGAGATACAGCGATCATCATCATCCGAAACCCGTGTAACCCGATTTCACAGGAGGAGGCTGAGCTCTTTTTTGAAAAGTATCAGCGCGGCAGTAACTCCATGAATACGGGTGGTGCGGGTCTCGGGCTGTGGCTTGTAAGGAATATCATCAATCAGCATAATGGGAAGGTCTGCCTTACAAGCATTGCATCTGGAATTGAGGCAAGAGTATGCCTGCCTCTCATTCATCGTCCCGATTGAACGGAGTTTGTGTAATCTGGAAGAGGCATCTGCCAGAATTAAGATGTAATTTCGTTATATTACTATAAAATTTTTTGATAAAGCCAGTTAGCTTACCATGCCCGAAAGCAGACGAGTAATAGTTGTTGAAGATGACAGTGATTTCCGTGAAAGTATGGTAGAATACCTTGGGCTTTCCGGACTTGACGTTACTGGTGTAGAGTCGGCTCTGGAGTTCTATCAGAGCATTTCCACTCAAAGCTATGAAGTGGTCATTCTTGATATCGGCCTGCCTGACCAGAACGGTATTGTACTGGCAGAATATGTTCGAAACAATACTGATATGCGCATTGTTATGCTCACTGCGCAGTCATCGCTGGAAAGCAAAATTAATGCCTATAAAGCGGGAGCGGATATCTATCTGGTAAAACCGGTAGATTTTTCCGAATTATCAGCATCAATTTATAGTATGCTTGGTCGTCTGAACTTGGCACCCTCCCTGCGGCCTGCACTGCAGAAGGTCGAACCAGTATCAGATGAAAATGACGAGCAATGGACGCTTGTGCGCAGCAACTGGACGCTCTGTTCACCAACCGAAGAAGAGATAAAACTCACCTCGAAGGAGTTCGATTTGATTGAACGGCTGGCTCGCTCTGCAAACAGCGTCGTTATCCGTCATGATCTTTTGTCATCCCTTGCTTATGAAAACAATGAGTATGGCAATCGCTCCCTTGATGCCCTGGTTCATCGGTTGCGCCTTAAAAAAAACGGTCTCAAATTCACCCTGCCTGTTAAAACCATCCATGGTTCGGGGTACTGCTTTTCGGCTTCAATAAAGGTCATATGAGCCTTCCCTCTCTTGCCTCCTTCACTCAGCAAGCGGCCTGGTAGTAGCCCCCGAAGGCTCGCATTCGTCGGGGTTGAGGATGGTATCGACGATGGTAATCAGCGATTTCATGGTAAAGGGTTTCTGGATAAAATTGACGCCACTGTCAAGAAGCGTGTTGTGGATAATGACGTCGTCCGTGTAGCCTGACATAAAGAGCGTTTTGAGTTCAGGACGAAGAGCCTGAAGCTGTCTGGAGAGTTCGGAGCCATTCATTTCCGGCATGATGACATCCGTCAGCAACAAGTCAAGAGTTCCCTTATAGTTTGCCTCCTTCCGAAGCGCTTCTGCAGGTGACTCCGCTGTAAGTACAGCATAGCCGTTACGTTCAAGCATGGATTTGCAGAGCTTGAGAATAGCCGGTTGATCTTCTACAAGCAGAATGGTTTGATGGCCATGATGCCTGAATTGCTCCGCTTGTGTCTGCTGCTCCACCTGCGGCTGAAGGTTGTAGCGGGGCAATTGAATGGTGAAGATGGTTCCTTGTCCCGGTTCGCTCTGGCATTCAATCGTGCCATTGTTTTGTTTGACAATCCCGTAGACCGTTGACAGACCAAGACCGGTACCTTTTCCCTGCTCTTTGGTGGTGAAAAAGGGCTCAAAAATGTGATGAAGATCGTCTTTGTCAATACCTCCACCGTCATCACGTATGGAGAGCCTCACATAGTCAACAGGCGACTCCCCGGAATTTCGGGCATTCCTTCCGATATCGGGAAGAGCGAGGCACTCGGTTCTCAGTGTAATGGTACCGTTACCAGTTATGGCGTCACGAGCGTTGACACAGAGATTGACAAGAATCTGGTCGATCTGTGATGGATCCATCTTCAAATGGGAGTTTTTACAGTCCGGAATCCATACCAGCGCAATATTTTCCCCGATAAGGCGCCGCAGCATGGGCAGCATATGCTCAATGACACTGTTCAGCTCAAGAATTTTTGGAATGACGATTTGCTTGCGTGCAAAGGCGAGGAGTTGACGGGTCAGATCGGCAGAACGGGCTCCCGCCTGTCGGATGGCCTCAAGATCAGCATAGGCTTGCTGGGAGGGGTCAAACAGTTCAATGGCCATTTCAGAGTGACCGAGAATCACCGTAAGCATATTGTTGAAATCATGGGCAATCCCTCCGGCAAGCCGTCCTATCATCTCCATTTTTTGGGACTGCTGAAGCTGAACTTCAAGTTGTGCTCTCTCCTCTTCGGCCTGGCGACGTTCCGTAATGTCAATGCTGGTGCCGATAATTCTACAGATCGTGCCGCTCTCATTGCGGACAGGGTTCAGCACGGTCTCCCACAACGTCTCTTTACCTTTGAAGGGCAGCAACTCTTCATACCGAATCGGATGACCCTCTCGAATGCACTCATCATAGTGATGCATAACCAATGCGGCAAAATGAGGAGAAAGAATCTCTTCCAGTTTTTTCCCGCTGATCTGCTCACTCTTGATACCCGTCAGTTTTTCATGCATCGGGTTAATGCCCTTGAAGAGGTAAGAACGGTCGGGCAAAACATCGACAACAAAAATAGAGTAATTGACATCGTCATAGATCGTTTTGAGAAACTGCCTGCTTTCGAGTAACTCCTGTTGATATGCTTTGCGCTCCGAAATATCACGAATCAAACCAATCATTCCGGAAGAGTCCTGATCCCGGTAAGAGCGTACATGAACTTCCCCGTAAAAAAGGGATCCGTTTTTTTTTCTGAACCGTCCTTCGAATACCTGATCGGTAAAATAATCCCGCAATGTATTGGCTAATATGGCCAAGGCTCTGGAAACTTCCTCTTCAGCAAGATATTCAGTAAAAAGATGCCGGATCACCTCACTGGCGCTGTAACCAAATATCTTTTCAACAACAGGCGAAACATACGTTAAGGCTCCTTTATCGTCGGTAACAAAAACCATCTCGGCGATTTGTTCTGTAATGGAACGGAACTTTTTTTCGCTGTCACGCAGGGCATGTTCGATCTGCGTTCGCTCGGTAATATCGTTAATGATTGAATAAATCAGGGGTTTGCCATGATATGGAATGGCACAACTGAACACCTCCACGTCGCGGATTGATCCATCGGCTAAAATATGACGATGACAATGGTGAAAAGAGCCTTGCTCTTTCTCTGCCGCCCTGAACCTTTCAAGATTACGTTTCACCGTTTCAGGCGAGCTCATTGTGACCCGCCGGAAAGGCATCTGCCTCAGTTTTTCAAGCGGCCACCCATAAAATGTCGCAGCCGCCTGATTGGCATCAACAATCTGGCTTGTATCGGGATCAAGAACCAGTATGACTGAGGAGTGTTTCTCAAAGAGATTCCGGAAGCGATTTTCGCTTTCCTGCAGTGCCTCTTCCTGTACCTTGCGATCAGTAATGTCAAGAACGATTCCAGCATAGCGCAACACCTTGCCGTCAGCATCTTTAAACGGAGTTCCCTTGGCCATAAGCCAGCGTATTGCTCCATCAGGATCAAGAACCCGCCATATGTTATTGAATTCGACGCCATTTCTTATATCTTCCCCGGTGATTTGCGCAATCCTTTCCCGGTCTTCAGGGATGATGGTGTTCAGCCAGTTTTCATGGGTTGCCTCACAGCTATAGGGCTCAAGGCCGTACATTCGCCATAACTTATCTGGCCAGAAGTTGGTATCCGTGATGACATCATACTCCCAGATGCTGGTATTGGTTGCAGCCATAATGAGGTGCATCCGTTCATTGCTTGCCAGAAGTGCATGGTTGAGTTTGTGCAGATCGTGCTCTCTCTTTTTTTTATCGGTGATATCGACAATCGTACCGATAAGGTGCGAAACCGTGCCATCTTCATCATGCTCAACTTTTCTGCATCGGCATTCAATCCAATGCATAACGCCATCTTTTGAAATCATCCGGTATTCGATCGTTAAGCTCTCTTCTCTTCCCTGATGCAGCGCTTCCAGGGCATGAAAAAAAAGCTGATGATCATCGGGGTGGATAATCAGTTTCATGAAGGCGGTGTCGAACAGGGTGTCGATTGGTGAGTAGCCAGTAACCTCGCAATATCTGGGGCTCAGGTAAAGCTGGTCTGTTTTCAGATTCCAGTCCCAAAAGCCTTCACGTGCAACACTTAAAACGAGGTTCAGTCTCTCCCGATCCTGGCTCATATCTTGGCTCATATCTTCTCTCTTGTCTAAACTGTATATGATATCCGTTTAAAGCCTTGCGCCTCCGGAAATTTCAAGAATCTGGCCGGTAATGAAGTCGGCATCAGCGGAAGCAAGAAAGAGGGCGCAGCGAGCGACGTCGTCTGGCGTTGCGACCCTGCCCAGCGGGTAGCGTTGTGCGCACTCCCGGCGAAGCATCTCCCACCGTTCGGGGCCCAATGCCGCAACAAAGGCAGGCACCTCAACAAGGGCTGGCGCAAGGGCATTGGCCGTTATACCGTAGCGCCCAAGCGACAGGGCAAGCGAACGGGTAAAGGCGTAAATACCACCTTTGGCTGCTGCATAGGAGAACTGGTTTGGACTCCCCCGGTAGACCAGTGAGCTCATGTTGACGATTTTGCCGAAACCTTGCGGCTTCATCAACCGGGCAGCTTCACGGCAGGAGATGATGCATGATTTAAGGTTCAGGTCGAGATTGGCGCTCATTCTGAGGTAGTCAATCCCTTCTACATCGGCTGCCGGTTCGCAGTCTCCACCGGCAATGTTCACCACAATATCAAGCCTCCCGTAGCGTTCTCCTGTCTGGCGGTAGAGCGCCAGAATTTCTTCCTCCTGCGTTACATCGGCTATCACCGACATGCCGCTTCCACCTTTGCGTTCAAGCTGTTCAAGGGTTTCTGCACATCCGGTCGCATTGATGTCGCTGACAATCACGACTGCGCCTTCCCCTGCAAAACAGAGTGCCACTGCCCTGCCAATTCCTCCTGCGGCTCCCGTGACGAGCGCAATTTTCTCAAAAAGTCGCATAATCTTTGCCGTTTATCGGTTACCGGATAACTCCCCTTCTTTTCAATTCCCAGAAACATTTCGCCGTGGCCTGAATATCACTGGCTGCATTATGTGCTTCGTTAAATACGGTACCGAAGAGTTGGAAGTAGAGCTCAGAGAGTTTGGGCCATTTGTTGCCATACGGCCCTTTAATGGCACAAAAATCGGTCGTACTCTCCATCGTACATATTTTTCTTTTTGAGGGGAGGCTGTTTGGCATCCCGGCCCTTATCAATTCACTGCCCACAATCTTCTCATCAAAACTGATATTGTGGGCCACAAGCACTTCGGCATCGGCGACAAGTTCATAGAAAGATTGCAGCACCTGCCCGAGCGGTTTTCCTTCAAGCAGGGCTCTCTGTGTTGATATACCATGAATCTGAACGGCGCTTGATGGAATGACAAAGCCTTCCGGTTTAATGATTGCGTCACCGGAAAAGAGTTGATTGCCTTCAGCATCGAAGGATAAATAAGCCAACTGTACCAGCCTTGGCCAGTTATTGACGTCGGTCACCGGTGCACGCCAGTTACGCGGCAGCCCTGTTGTTTCGGTATCGAAAAAGAGATACATGGAGTTGATGCTGTCTGAAGTTCAAAAGGGACAATCGTCATTGGAGATAACGCTCTCTCCTTCCCGCTCGTAAGCCGGGGGTGCATAAGAGGGCGCATCCTGAGCATAGGAGGCTCCCCCGTCATTGACACCCTCAACCTTCCATCCTTTGACATCGGTATACCACTTCCCGTTGAACTCACGACTCTCGATATCGAAGGAAATAGTGAGCCTGGATCCAACCTTGAGAAGGTTTCTGTCATACTTCTCCCCCCAAAGGGAGATGCAGATTTTCTTCGGATACTGCCCGTCAGTTTCGACAATAATATCCTGTTTTTTCCAGGTTCCATTTTTTCCTGTACCGCTCTGTTCAGGAAGAATTGCCGCCAGCTTTGCTGTGAGTTGCATAAATTTTCGTATTGAATAAAAAATCGTTAGTGTAAATTACATCGCTCTCTCTTTTTCCTCCGTCGTTCAGGATGCATTCCGCATATTTTTTCGCTCGGAGGCTGAAGAGGCAAAAAGTTTGAAACCCATGAGACTGGTCATCGACTGTACAGCACAATTGATTTTTCCGATAAACAGATCGAGATCCGTTACGCCGTGGCTTTCGTCGGCTGCGGCCTGCTCCATGAACTCCATGAACTGCTGATAACGAAGATCCCCGATCCTTGACGACCATGAGAGATCAGAGATACGGAAAGCACATAATGATTCGTCAATAACAAACAGGTCGCCATGCCGGAGCATCTGTATCCAGAAATCGAGATCAATGGTGTAGGGAACAACCGCACTGTAACCGCTGATTTTGGCAATCAGCTCGGCGGGATAAAGGCCGCAGACTGGTTCACCGATAATGTTGGTTCCCATACGAACCATTTTCCGGATTACCTCTACCTTATCCATGCGACCTCCATCAACAAAATTGACCTTTTTGATGAGGGTCTTTCCTGAAGGATCAATAATGGTCCTCTGACTGCTGACCAGGCTTACCCCGGCATTACGGGGATCGTCAAAAACCGCTACCTGCTTTTCAAGACAGTGCGGAAAAAGGATATCGTCCCCGCAGACCAGTTTGACATACTTCCCCCTGACCTGGCTGATTGCTTGGTTCCAGTTTGCCTCCGGCCCGATGTTTTCAGAATTTCTGAAAAGCTTGATTCGGGAATCGGCCAATGAAGCTGCGATATCATAGGAGCCGTCGGTCGAGTGATCATCATAAATTAAAAGCTCAAAATCGGTAAACGTCTGTGACAATATCGATTGTATGGTCTCGCCAATAAAACTGGCGCTATTGTACATCGGTATTGTTACCGTTACATATGGTCGATTCAAAAAACCCATACTGTTCTCCTCCACCAAGAGATTATGTTATTTCCTGCCGAAGGTTGATTGAAAGATAAGAGACCGTGCATCCATAGAGTGTGCCGGCAACACCGAGCAAAAGGTTGTTTTCCAGAAAAAAGGCAAGAAGAATTGCCGTTGCGGAGAGCAGGAGCAGTGTGAGCTGGGTGAAGGCTCTTTTCATGACAGGCTCACCCAGCAGCGCCGAGAGTGCACGCTCGCTTCTGAGGGTTTCAAGTGAATTGGAACGGATAATTGAGGGTATGACAATGTAGATCATGCCTATGAAAGAGAAGGTTATCCATCCGAGCAGTGCCGCATGGGTATGGGAGTGATAGATCCACATCCTGTCGAAACGCAGGGGTGGGATGGTGCCAAAATGAATCCCCTTGAGAAAGAAGATATTCATGATACCATAGGCGCTTGTCGCAAAAAGAAGGGCAAGACCGCTCAACAAAAAGGCAAGTGCCGGATGGGGAAAATTTTTATGGAAAAAGTTGTACAGGTAGAGGGTGAAACCGCCGAAGAGCGCCATGACACCGAAGAGCAGAATATGGCTGATCAGCATCATACCCAGATAATATTCAGCAAGAATAACAATCAGAAAGAGCAGAACTCCACCAACAAAAACATAAAACCAGAGGCTGAAAAGGCGTTTGACCAGCTCCCGTTTTGATGAGCGACTCCAGGCATAGGTATAGAGAAAGCCCATTACACTGATGCTGAGAGGAAAAGAGGAGCCAAGAAAATAGGAGGACTGGGTCACGAAAAACGGAATGAGCCATTGATCGGGAAAAGCCTCTTTGAGACCAAGGGTGAAGAGTCCAATATTGGCAACCAGCAGAAAAAGAACATCAAAAATGTAGTAGCGCACCGAAACCTCTTTCCATATTTTTGAAACCGAAAGGGTGGTGAAAATTTCCCTGAGCGGTGCAACCACCGCAATGATGAGCACCAACCCGGTGAGTGCTTTCAGCAATGGCCACTCCATGGCAATGGCAACCGTAATCATGACAAGAGCGATCAGAATCAGAACGATATAACGCAGTTGCCTGAAGGGATCGACCTTCAGTTCGGGATAGATTGCTGCTGTGAGGTAGCGATTGAGAATCAGTATGGCAAGATTGCCGAATCCGATAAAGAAGATATAGGGGTGAAGCTTCAGAAGGAAGAGATTGGCCATCAGAGCGCCTGCCGCACCAAAAAGAGAGGCGAGGGCGATGACCGTTACTGAAACAGAGAGAAAAAGCCGGGCAACGGTATTTAACTCTCCATCAAAATGGCGCAGATTCATTCAGGTTAGATGGTTTAATTTTTTTAGCTCCAGCAAGGCAATCGCCGAGAGTGCAAGCAAGGAAATATTCAGTGTCAGGGGATTGAACGGCAAGGTGAACAGCTCCGGTTCAAACAGGGCAACAAAAAGAAGAAGCCCTGTCAGCGCTGCAATATTCAGCATGAAAACCCATTGCGAGCGGGCAACAAGCAGAAAAAGTCCGAAGAGAATTTCAGCAGCCCCTATCCAGAAAACAGCCTCACAGGCCCACTGATAAACAGGAATCAGGTGACCAAGCAGATCAATTTCACCCTTGCTCTGACAGGCAATTTTTGGCACAGCGCCCTGATAGACCCATGAAAAGGCAAGAGCCAGACGGCAAATCAACAGTGACGGTGTCTGGTTTACAAAAAAGCGCATTGCTTCCCCCTTTCATCAACGGAATTATACATATACATAAATACTACATTCACGGCTTGCGTTTCAGTCTGGCTAACTTCCGGCTCATTCGGTCAAACCAGACATAGACTACAGGAATCACCAACAGGGTAAGAAACATCGAGCTGGCCAAACCGCCGACAAGAGCAACAGCAAGACCGGATTTCCATTCAGAGCCGGAACTTCCCGAAAGTGCAATCGGCAGAAGTCCAAAAATCAGAGTCAGGGTGGTCATGAGAATCGGGCGTAACCGCTCCCTGGCAGCTTCAATAATCGCCACAGAAAGCTCCATACCCTCAAGACGGAATTTATTGATAAAATCGACCAGAAGTATTGCATTTTTTCCTACAAGTCCTACCAGCATAATAATACCGAGAATCGTGAAGATACTGAGCGATTTGCCGGTAAGGGCAAGAGCAAAAAGGGCTCCGATAAGGGCCAGCGGAATGGAAAACATGACCACCATCGGCCAGATCCAGGAATCATAGAGCGCTACCATGATAAGATAAACAAAGATAATTGCAACAAGAAAGGAGAGCAGAAGAGTTGAATTCGACTCTCCCTGCCGTTTCAAATCAGATTCATAGGCGTAGGAAACCGTTGAGGGCATGAAACCACTTTTTTTCATATTCCCCATAATACGCTCAATCTCCTTGCCGATGCTGCCAACAGGACGCCCGATAACCTGTGCCTTTACCCACACGGCATTGTTGCGATCCTTACGCTGCAACTGGGTATAACCCCGATCCTGCTCAAAGGAGACAAACTGTCCAAGACGAACCAGATCGCCCTCGGGCGTACGAAAGGTAATTTCGGAAAGGGTGGCGGTACCTTGACGGTAGTATTTGTCGAGCAAGACCCTGATGTCATATTCGTCACCTCCATCCCGGAATTTACCAGCCTCATCTCCGGCATAGGCTGTGCGGAGGGCTGCTCCAACATCGGCAATGGTGAGGCCGAATGATGCCATTTTTTCGCGATCAACGACGATGCGCATCTCCGGACTCCCTACCTGTGAGGTAAGCTTGACGTCGGCTGTGCCTGCAATCGTTTTGACGCTGTCTCGCAACGCTTCAGCCACCCGTGTTACCTGACTTCTGAGGGGCCCGCTGAGAATAACAGCAACTGGTGTCTCATTGGCGGTTCCGAAGATACCAATCGGGTTGATGCTTGCCTTGAGCCCCGCAATATCCTGCAGGTTGATGCGGATTGCCTGCATGATGGCATCGGTCGATCGGCTTCGTTCCTCCTTGGGGGAGAGCCTGACGTTGATTTCTGAAATATTGTCTGCACTCTGGTTGAAAAATCCTTCGTTCGACGCGCCAACATTGACCATCACTTTTTTAACTTCGGCCATTGCGGTAAGACGACGTTCCACACTTCTTGTCACCCGATTGGTCTCTTCAAGGGGTGTCCCTGGTTCAAGTTCCAGCATGACCGCAAACTCTCCACGATCGGAGACGGAGATAAACTCTCCTCCGATAAAGCCGAAAAAGGGAAGAAGAAAAGAGGAAAAAAGCAGAATGATTGCGCTGAAAAAGAGTTTCCGTGGATTGCGGAGACTCCATTGCAGAAGATTGAGATAGCCCTCCCTCAATCGCTGGAAGCTGTTTTCAAAAGCGATGGCGAAACGTTCGAAGATGTTCTTACCTGAAAACTTTTCAACTTTGGAGAAGCGTGATGCAAGCAGTGGCGTCAGGGTGAAGGAGACAAAAAGACTGACGAGGGTTGATATGACCATGACTACGGAAAACTCGCGCAGGATGTTGCCAACAATACCGCTTACCAGTGAAAGGGGAAGAAAAACGACCACATCGACAAGGGTGATGGAGAGTGCAGTAAAGCCAATCTCGTTTCTGCCGGTAAGGGCTGCATGGCGTGGCTCTTCACCGCGTTCAAGATGGCGATAAATATTTTCAAGTACCACAATGGAGTCGTCCACCAGAACTCCCACTACCAGCGAAAGGGAGAGGAGGGTCATGAGATTGAGGGAAAATCCGAAAGCATACATCCCGATAAAGGTGGTCACCAGCGATGTCGGAATGGAGACAAGGACAATCAGGGAGTTGCGCAGACTGTGCAGAAAGAGCATCATGACCAGTGCAACAAGAAGAATGGCGAGCATCAGGTCATGCTGTACGGCAGTAACGGCCTCAAGCGTAAAGGTAGAGGCATCCTGTGCAATATCGAACGAAAGGTTCTTGCTGTGGTAGAGCGCTGTAAGACGGGAGAGCGTTGCCCTTGTCAGGCGGCTGACATCAACCGTGTTGGCATCGCTCTGTTTCATGACCATAATGCCGACAGCACTGCGTCCGTTCACCCTGGTAAGGGTTGTAATCTCCTTGAAGCCATCCTCGACTTCGGCAACATCACGAAGTGTCACGGTTCCGGTAGAGGAGGAGCGGAGCACCAATGCTCCCAGCTCTTCAAGGCTCGTGAATTTACCGGCAAGCCTCACCACAAATTGCTTGTCGCTATCATCAATTTTACCGGTTGGAAAATCAATATTGGCCTTTCCGACCTCTTTAAGCACATCGGGAATGGTGAGACTGTAACTTTGAAGCCGTTCAAGATCGATATTGACCTTGATTTCACGCTCACGTCCTCCGAGCAGATAAACCTGGCCTACTCCCGCTATGCTTGCAAGCTGGGGCTTGATATCATCCTTGAGGAGTTGATAAAAATCGGTATCCGGTAACGATGAGGTTGCTCCGATACGCAGTACCGGAACCTCATCAAGCGCAAAACGGGTAATGACCGGAGCCTTTGCCTCATCGGGAAAACTGTCGCGCACCTCGTTGATCTTGCGCTGTGCGTCCTGCAATGCCTTTTCAATATTGGCAGAGTTGGAAAACTCGATGGCAACGACCGACAGACCTTCGGTTGAGGTCGAGGTTATGGAGGAGATTTTTTCGATAGCGGAGACAGCCTCCTCAACCGGTTTGGTCAATGAGGTCTCAACTTCACCCGGCGAAGCCCCTGGATAACGGATGGATATGGTAACAACAGGTGGCGTCATTTTTGGCAGCAGTTCGTACTGCAGTTGCCTGTAGCTGAAGAGGCCGAGAATACCAAGCACGGTGAAGATAACGACAATGAGCGTCGGCCGTTTTATGGAGAGCTCTGTCAGTGTCATGGCGCTGCAGGGTTCTTCTTCTGGTCAATAACAACCACTTCAGAGCCGTCATGAAGCTCGTTCTGGCCACTGATGACCACACTCTCGCCCACCGAGAGTCCACCAAGAACCTCAAGCTGCTTCTGCAACTCCATTCCTGCAACAAAAGGGGTCAAAAAAGCCTTGCCGTTGCGGACAACAAAGAGTTCGGGTTTTCTGATTCCGGAAACAAGTGCAACACGCGGAACAAGAATGGCCTGACGCTCACCCGTGCCTTTCAGGAGTACCCTGGCAAACATGCCGGACCTGAACATGCTCTCTGCAGAGTTCTGCAGCACAACTTCAACCCTGAAGGTGTGGTCACGACCCGCCTTGTCGCTCACTGAACTTACTTTGCCACTGAAAACTTTCCCTCGATAAAGATCGCTGGTAACGGTCAGCAGTGTGCCTGGCACAAATTTGATGATCTCCCGCTCAGGCACAAAAATAATGACCTTGAGTTTCGACATGTCGACCATCTGCGCAACCTTCTTTCCCTCCTGAACCAACTCCCCTTGCTCAATAAATCGAGCAGTTACCACACCTGAAAAAGGGGCTTTCACTCGGGTATCGCTCTGTTTTCGGGTGGCCGCTATAAACTCGGCTTCCGCCTCTTCGAGTTGCAACTGCACGCTTTCATAGGCTGAAAGTGCTACAGCGCCTTCACTGTAGAGATTTTTGTAACGTTCAACGTCCCGTTTCGCCTGACGGTAGTGTGCATCGGCTTTCCTTTGCCGGGCGGTGGCAAGTTCATCATCAAGAGTAAACAAAGCCTCTCCGGCCTTTTTCGAGCTCCCCGGTTCAGCCGAAACCTTGCGAACGAGACCTGCAGATTCAGAAAAGATATCAGCCTCTCTGAGGGCCTCAACGGTACCGACCGTACTGAAACTGTCCTGGACTGCCGCTTTGGTGATGAGGGCAACCGAAACAGGAATACGTTCATCCGCTCTTTTTGCTGCTCCTTTTGATGGTTCGCGATGCTGAGAGTACCAGAAAAGTGCCAGAAAAAGAGTGGCAAGGAGAACGACTGCAGCGAGTTTGTGCTGTTTCAGCATACCGGCTATCGTTATCGGGTTTTTCATGGATAAATATTCATCGGATAATCAAGGACAACATGCACGATAAAAAAAAGCGAACCGAAGCACGCTTTTTTTTATCGCTGAAAAGAGAGGCATTTCAGCAGAAATGGCTCGCAATGGAACAGGAGATATCCGCAGATGTCTTGACATGTTCAACAATGGAAAGGATACCGGTCAGATTCGTAATATTCTGGTCGTTAACCGATGCTTTGATTTTTGCGACAGCCGCATCGTAAAGAGTTTGAATCTCCTGCATCATCATCAGGGTTTCGCTGGCATGTTTTGAGTTGCTGCTGACATAGGCCTCAACTGCTTTCTTGATCATTTCAGCCGTAATATCACCCATCGGTTTGAGTCCATACTCATCCTTGTGCAGCTCCTGAACATTGGCAAACTCCACATAACCGGTTTTGTCGGCAATATTGAGTGCGAGCTGGGCCAGTTTTTCAAGCTCCCGAAGGATCATCCGGGCATAGTTGACCGCCTTGAGATCTTCTGCACCAAGATTCTGGAATGAAGCATAAGCCAGCGTCAGGTATTCAACCTCGAACTTCCCTTTCCGGATATAGGCTTCATCAAACTTGAATGCTGAAGCAGCAAGCTCGATATTTGCTTTTGTTGATGCCCGTATACTGAGCATCAGGTTGTTTTCGACATTTGAAGAGAGTTTGGTCAGCTTCTGCTTGAGTGATTCAAGCTGCACATGAACCGTCCCCTGCGGTTTCATGGAAAGAGCAAACTTCAGAGGATCAATCTGGATGGTAAAAGCTTTCGGGGTTTCTGCTGTTTTCGGTGAATCGCCGAAAAATTTGCCTAACAGGTTCGCCATAGGGTTCAAACACCATGCTTATGTTTAAAAAATACAAGGTGTCGTTAATTTAGCAGACCTGCAAGATTAAATGCAAGAAAAAAAACTAAAACCCGCGGTATCTCATCATCGGCACCTCGCCTCCTGATCTCTTTGTGAGCCACAGAAGTGACTTTTAATAAAATCCTCCCCTGTGGCGAACAATTTCACCCGTCACCAAAAATATCACCTCATTGGCTATGCGACTTGCATGGTCTGCCATGCGTTCGATATACCTTGATATGCTTAACGCCGCTATAAGCTGATCAACATCAGAGTCTGGCCCTTTCATCAAGGCAATTACTTTTTTAAAGACGGAGCGATGCATCACATCGACCTCTTCATCAAGAGCGCACACATGACCTGCAAGTATGCGGTCTTTGGAGACAAATGCTTCAATTGAATTTTTGACCATTTCGCCGGCGCGCATACCCATCTGCTCAAATTTAAATAATTCGAGCATCTCCGGACTGATTTCCGGCATCCGTTCAATAATATGAACTGCGAGGTCACCGATACGCTCAAGATCATCGTTGATTTTGATAATGGTAACAATGGTGCGAAGGTCTCTTGCTACCGGCTGCTGCAAGGCAAGAAATGCAAGACAGCGCTCCTCAAGGTTGACCTCGGCCAAATCAATTTCATCATCTACCATCCTGATCTTGCGCGCACCCTGTTCGTCCTGATATTTTACAGCGTGCAGGGCATCAAGCAAATTCCCCACTACTTTATCGGAGAGTTGAGCAAGAACCTGGGAGAGTTCTTTGATAAGCTCATGGACCGGACGTTCTGACATGATCGTGTAATGGTTTCGTTAGCTGAATCTTCCGGTTATATAGTCTTCTGTCATCGAATCTTTTGGATTGGTAAAGAGCTGCGCGGTCGTAGCATGTTCAACAAGAACACCCTCATAGAAAAACATGGTGGAATCCGAAACCCGTGAGGCCTGCTGCATGTTATGCGTGACGATCATGATGGTATAACTGCCGCGTAACTCCTGAATAAGATCCTCGATTTTTGCTGTGGCTTTGGGATCAAGAGCCGAGGTCGGCTCGTCAAGCAAGAGCACCTCCGGCTCAACAGCAAGCGTACGGGCAACACAGAGTCTCTGCTGCTGGCCGCCACTCAGACCAAGTGCATTTTTGTCGAGACGGTCACAGACCTCATCCCAGATCGCCGCTTTTCTCAGGCTGCGTTCAACAATTTCCATCAGCTTTTTTTTGTCGGTCACACCATGCAGACGAGGGCCATAGGCGATGTTGTCAAAAATAGACTTGGGAAAGGGATTTGGTTTCTGAAACACCATACCGACCTTCTTGCGAAGCAAAACCTCGTCGGTGAATTTTCCATATATGTCTTCACCATCAAAAAGCAAGGCTCCTGTTGTGTGGCAACTCGGTATAAGATCGTTCATCCGGTTTATGGCGCGTAAAAATGTACTCTTGCCACAACCGCTCGGGCCGATGATTGCGGTAACATATTTCGACATAATATCGGCGCTGACCTTCTTTACGGCCTCGAACTCACTGTAATAAATGGAAAATTCCTTGGCCGAGATATGAATAGTATCTTCCCCGGATATTTTTTTTCGTTCCGGGGGAAGATAGATTTCTCGTGTTGCCTTCTGCAGCGGCAAACTCCCGGAAGTCTCTTTGGCATCAACTGTCATGAGCATTGATATTTTGTTTAGCCTTTTAATTTTTTGGAAATACGAGCCCGAAGCACAATTGCCGACAAGTTCAGTAACAGAACAATACTGACCAGCGCAAGCACCATTCCGTACTGCACGTGCCGTATCTGACTGGCAGCCTCATGTTCACTGGCAAGATTATAAATGTTCCAGGAGAGTGCGGGGGTTGGAGAAGATAACACATCTGCAAGCCCTATAGCCGAACCAACACTGACGGCTGCGGTAAAGATAATCGGAGCTGTCTCACCAGCAGCCCTGCCGAGGCTGATAACACCTCCGGTCAGAATGCCGGGAAGTGCGGCAGGCAGAATAACCGTCGCAATGGTATTCCATTTTGTAGAGCCAAGGCTGAGCGATGCCTCCCTGTAGGTTTTGGGTACGGCAAGGATTGCCTCTTCGGCTGCACGGATAATGGTAGGCAGAATCATGATTGCCAGCGTCAACGCACCGGCGAGCACACTTTTTGATTCAGAAACCTTCATCGTGTTGATGAAAAAAGCGAGACCAAACATACCAAAAACAATACTTGGCACACCGGCAAGGGTGCTGTTGGCGCTGCGCAGCATGCTGTTTAAAAAACCGGGCTTGGCATATTCAGTAAAATAGACTGCCGCAATAACACCAAGGGGAAAGGCAAAAAGCATGGCTCCAATAGCGAGAAAAAAAGTACCCTGAATTTCCGGCCAGATACCTCCGAAAAAATGCGAGTCAACAGAGCTATCGGTGATAAATCCCCAATACACGGTAAACTCGGGAAGGAGGATCTTCTCAAGATTCTCCTTTACATAAGGAAACAGTTTGACGAGAGAGGTACCCTCAAAGCCAATGGCACGGCTTACAAAGTACTCCTTGGACATAACATTGGGGTTGGAGTTGTCCCATTTCGATTCATAGAGGAGATCATGCAGTTTCTCCTCCGCCTTCTCCCATCGGGTCTGACCATACTTGAACCTTGTCAGCATCGGTGCAGAATCTCCCGGAAGAGGTCCAAGCAGGGCTTGAAGGGCTGTTCTGACCTGAGCATATTTCCCCGTGTATTCCCTCTTTTTTTCAGGCTCCATCGTCTCAAGTTCAGTCTCAAACACAGCGAGCATATCGTAGACCTTTGCACGATAACGCTCCGAGGAGGCAACCTCACTGGAAAGGCTCTGATTATCTCCCCGACTGAACTCATTGTGCAGCATTTTGCGATGTTCAACCGTACCGGTAAAAAATACCGCGCCGATACCGTTAGTAACAATCGGCACAACAACAATCATCAAAGCCATCGCCATAACAATGATAGAGCCGAAACCAACAGCGGTGAACGAACGATCAAGTATTTTCCTGGTTCCGATATTCATGACAACAGGGTTAAATGAAAAAATAGAGAGAGTTCAATTTCAAGCAAAGAAATCAGTGGCCAGAAAGAATTTTACGCTGGCGAACAACAATTCTCTCGCTGACAAGGTTGCTGACAAAACTGATGACAAGCAAAAGCAAACCCATTGCGAATAACACATGAAAACGGGCCGATCCGGTCACCTGGTCAGCTTCGCCCATATCTCCGGCAATAGTTGCTGTGAGTGTCCTGATTGCTTCGAGATAGTTGAACCAGGGCTCGGGAATGTGGGAAGAGTTGCCCGAAGCCATCCAGACCACCATTGTTTCACCGAGTGCACGCATAACACCAAGAATGACCGCAGCAAGAATACCACTGCTTGCAGCAGGAAGTACCGTTTTTATGATGGTTTCAGCTCTGGTGGCGCCAAGAGCATAACTGCCTTCACGGAGTTCGCGCCCGACAGCCTGAAGGGCATCTTCAGAGACGCTGACAATAGTCGGCAACGCCATAAAGCTGAGAATGATAGAGACATTCAGCGCGTTGGTGCCCGTCAGAATCTGAATCCCGTAAAGGGTGGTGCCAACCTTGAACAAGAGGAGAACCGAGAGCATGCCAAAAATGATCAGAAAAAGGATCTGCAGTTGCTGACGACGTCTCTGCTCCTTGATCTTCGCTGTCAAAAGATCGGAAATAACGATAACAGCAAGCAGCATAAAGGGTGAAACAAGTATCCACCACGCCCACATCAGCATGGGCCCCCCATTATTTTGCAGGAGAGGGGCGAAAACGACAAGAGCAAAAAATCCGAACGCAACAGAGGGAATGGCTGCAAGCATTTCAATGATCGGCTTGGCATACTGACGGATCGAAAAAGGTAAAATATCACTCAGGCATATTGCTGCTGCCACACCCATCGGTACGGCAATCAAGGCAGAACCGAGTGTCACCATCAAACTGCCATAGATAATGGCCAAAGCGCCAAACTCAGCAGGTTCGCTTGCCGGATACCAGTTTGAACTGGTAAAAAACTCACTGAACCCCCTGATCTGGAAAAAGGGAACAGCATCACGTGCTACAAAATAAAAAATGAACAGGACGATAACGGCCACAAAAGAGGCAACAGCGAAAAGCATACCCTCCCCCACTGTTTTTGCAACCTTCTGCATGGTGCGTTTACGGGCACTCAAGACAAATGCATTCGTCCGATTGCGCTCCCCTAAACTCTCTTCAGCCATAACTTTAAATGTTATTTTTTACAACAGCTACCGGATACCTGACCTCTTTACTCTCCCGGTGATTTAATCATGCGCCTAATCTATGAGCTTTCCGCACAGAATACAATGACGATTCTGTTACAAGTATGAAAACATTCACAGAGAAGTTCAAAAACAAAAAAAGCCGGATTACTGGTTAACCGGCTTTATGCAAAAAAGTACTGTCGAGATAAAAAACGATCTCAGCGACTGATAAAACCAAGCTCCGTGATCATCCTTTTTCCATCAGTTGTTTTCGGCAGCTCAATAAACTGTTTAACCGACCCCGCAGGCTGGCCATTCGTATAGAAGAAGAGCGGCCTTGTTACTGGATAGGTACCATTTTTCACCATCGATAACGTGGGAAGAACCCCGTTGACTGCAACAATTTTTACCGAACGATCCACAAAGCCAAGACCAACAAAGCCTATGGCCGAAAGGGTTGTGCTCACCCTGCTCTTTACCGACCCATTACTTGACTGGGTTTCAGCACTCCCTGTAATCTGTACCCCTTTTCCGGAAACCAGCTCTTTGAAGGATTCCTGGGTACCACTATTGGATTCACGCTGGATAACAACAATGCGTGCGTTGGGGCCTCCAACCTCTCTCCAGTTGGTAATGGTTCCACGATAGATATTGCTGATCTGGGCTTTCGAAAGCGAACGAACCGGATTTGCCGGATGAACAATCATGGCAAGACCGTCAAGTGCAACAACATGAGCAACAGGATTGACCCCTTTTGTCCTCGCCGCTGCTATTTCAGCCGCTTTCATGGCACGAGACATGGCTGCAATGGTACAGGAACCATTGATCAGGCTTTTGGCGCCATTGCCACTGCCCGACTCGCTCACGGTAACACGAACTCCATATTTTTTAGTGAAATATGAAGCAAAAGTCTTTGCAAGAGGGCCGACGGTTGTTGAACCGTCAAGGACAATGGAGTTGCTGGCAGCAGTTGCTGTCGTAGTGGCGGTAACTGCAAGTAAAACAACAAACAGCAGAAATTTAGATAGCATGGTTTCATCCTGGTTCATTTAAAAGTTATAGGCAAGATACGCACCTGCAAGGTAACTTTGAAATTTCATCTAAGCTTGCATCAGCAGTTGATTGCTCCCCAACGTGTTACATACGCAGTTTTATGTTGGCTTCTATAGATTAAATTTGTTAACTTGGTGCAGAGTTCAGCGATTTTTGTTAAAATGCATAAATGCTGTAACAAAAACATTTTGACCTGTATATTCTTCTTCATAACCCCAAAATAGTAACTGCTATGGCAAACGAAACGAATGAATTGTCTAACGCCCTCAACAACCTTCTGGATACGGCAAGCAAACTCGTCCAGCAGTCGGCTGACCTCCTGGGCAGCGGAGTTAAAGTTGTTGTAGGGATTGTAGAGCCTCTGGGAAAAACAGCGATTGATCTTGTTGGCAGTGCAGCAAACACTGCTGGTCAGGTGTTGCAGAATGTAACATCAGCGATTGCTCCTAAAAAGTAGGCTGCTCTTTTTATTTTCAGAAAGCACCTTGTGCCAGTTGCATGAGGTGCTTTTTTTTATTGCACGACAACCACCTGTGGCTTACCGAAACCAATGCAAAACCAGATAATTACCCTATGACCTTCAAAGCAGTTATTTTCGACCTTGACGGCACCTTGCTCAACACCCTGCAGGATATTGTCAACACCCTCAATACGGTGCTTGCCCAGCACGATTACCCCATACATACCCTGGATGAGTGCCGCTTTCTTGTTGGGCACGGTATGAGAGAGCTGGTCAAAAAAGCGCTCCCCGAAGAGGCCGGAACCGAGGAGATAATTGATCTGATGCTCAAGGATCTGATGATGCACTATGCCGACAACTGGAACCGTTACTCACGCCCCTATCCCGGTATCAGCACCCTGCTCGACAAGCTTACCGAACGGGGAATAAAAAAGGCCATCCTTTCAAACAAAGCTGATCACTTCACCCGTCTTTGCGCAGAGGAGCTGCTGAAAGAGTGGAATTTCGATGTTGTGATGGGCCATCACAGCGGCATAGCACACAAACCTGATCCCGAAGGAGCCCTGCTTGTTGCCCGGATGCTCAAGGAAGAGCCCGGATCAATTCTCTATGTCGGTGACAGCGGCATTGACATGCTCACCGCTGCAAGGGCCGGTATGTACCCCCTCGGCGTCCTCTGGGGATTCCGTCCCGAAAGCGAGCTTTTGGAGTTTGGGGCAAAAACGGTGGTGCAGCACCCCGAGGAGATTATCACATTGCTTGAAGAAATCCTGTAATTATTTCCTAAAAACAAGTTACCCAATCATACCCTCCGGATAACAAGGGAGCCCGAACGAACATTCGCAGCAATGTGCCCAGGCTCCCTTCTTGCCTCAAATCAAAAAATCAGCCATGCGAGGATTCCAAGCGCACCAACTCCAGCCAAAACGGTTCCCGTGCTTGTACCACCATTGTTGTCAGCAAAGGGATCGGCGCCTGTAGTAAAGTCGTAAGCTGAATTTCCTGCGTAGTGATTGCCCGCATTGTCATAGATTGAACCATCTCCAAAGGTGACAAAATATTGCGTTTGATATTTCAGATCTGCCGTCGGATTGATCGTCAATATCGTATCAGAAATGGTCAGATTGGCACTTGTTGCCGCATTATAGCTTTCCACAACTGCTCCAACAGGTGAGCCACTGTGAATTTCTATCGTGCCACTTCCCTTCTGAATCGCTTCGCTGAAAATAAGCTCAATGTTGCTGCCAATGGCAACTCCTGCTGCACCATCCACAGGAGTGAACGTCACGACCGCAGGTGCCGTAGTATCCGTCACGGTGAGGGTGAACATATCGCTTGCTGTAGCTCCATTTTCATCGGTGGCCGTCACCTTCAGCTCGATAGAACCGACATTGGAGTGAGTTGGTGTGCCACTGAAGGTCATCGCCACCGGATACGGCGTTGTGCCGCCCTGTGCCGGATCGTAGCCGATCAGCGGATCGTACGTTGCCGGATTGTAGCTGGCAACACCGTTCAGAGCGGCGTAGGTGTTGTAGGAGCTGACGTCCCAGGTGGTCGCGTAGCCCGTCCAGCCATCTTCCAGCGTTCCCCAGTCATCCCACGACAGGCCAAAGTCTTCCCCGTACAGGTAGCGGCTCGCAGCGATTTCGTGCTCGATGTTCATGCCGTCTCCGATCATCAGAATGATGTGCTCGGCTCCCGCGTTCCGGGCTGCGTTCAGCATTGCCGTGTAGATCTGCGTATTGTCGATGATCTCCGTGCCGTCGTAAATCTGACCCGCAAGGTCGCCGAAATACGTCGCCCCCGCGCCGCGCGCCGTGACCGTCACCAGTTCGTTGGTATGGCCCGTGCTGCTGTAGGTCACGTCCTCGCCCACCTTGCCGAGGTCGCCCACACCGAGCACACTCTCGTTGCGCATATAGCTGTTCGAGTGATCACTGGTCACGACGACCAGCGTGTTCGACCAATCGATGCCATTAGCGCCCAGATCGACAAAGCCCTCCACCCCCGTCACCGCAAGGTCGAGGTCATAGACGCCGCCAATCATGGCTTCGTAGTTATTGGCGTGGTTGCTCCAGTCGATGTCGCCCTGCTCGAACATCACGAAGAAGCCGTCGGCATCCTGGTTCAGCACACTCAGCGCCGCGTTGGCCATTTCAGCCATCGTCGGGTCTTCGTCAATCGCCGGAGTGCCGTCGCCCGTGCTGCGCGTAATGCTGACCGTGCCCGGCGTGTCGGCCACGTCGTAGTATTCAAAGTTGCCGCCTGACGTGCCGAACAGGCCAAAGAGCCTCTCGCCGGATGACAGATCAACGGTTGCTGCTTCTGCCGCCAGCGCGTCACCACCGTCAACTCCCGCTTTGCGCTCCACGAACTCCACCTTTTCGGTGTAAGCTTTCACCGTGCCATTGTGAAAGGCATCGTACTCGTCGTTGAAGCCGTTGTTGTCTGCATCCGAGTCGGTATCTGTCGGCGTCTTCGACACCCCCGCCTTTGCGAAATAACTGTCCAGACCCGATCCAATCACCACTTCCGGCTTCGTCTCCGTCAGTATCTCATGCGAAATGGCCCAGGTATTGCCGCGATTCACGTTATGGCTTACCACACCGGCTGGAGTGGCGTGCGAGAACTGCACCGTGCTGGCTACACCAATGGCGAAGCCGTAGTCCGCACGAAACGTTTCGGCGATAGTCGTCAGCGCTCCGCCCACAGGATCCCCCGTCGTCCACGAGAGGTTGCCCGCGTCGGTCTTCTCGCCAGTCACTATCGCGGTAATCGCCGAAGCTGAGTCCGTCGAACGTTTTTCTGAACCGCCTGTCAGGAAGTACGCTTCCATCGTCTCCTTATCGTGGTGCGATGCGCTGAACTCCAGCCACTCCGGCAGTGCCGAACCATCCGCCAGCGTCGCCGTATAGGTCAGGCTGTCATTCTCATCAACATCCGTGAACGCATCGGCCAGAACCCTGTAATCAAGAGTTCCATCTTCCGAAACCGTTACGTTTTCAATTTCACTACCAGTATCTGGATTGAGCACTGCTTCCTCCCTTTCGTTTAGATTTTGAATACGAAGATCTTCCGATGCCGATGTATCAGCCTGGTCATACGCCTTATCGGCGGTCGCATGGAATGTTTCCATATATGTTTCAAATGCAGCCTGTTCACCTACTACCGTCGCACCACCCGGAACGTTTGCCGGAACTGTGAAATCGAGGCTTTCATCAACAGCAGCGCTCAGCGTATAGCTGCCATCATCTTCCACGGTGATGTAGCGGAAATTGCTGCCGTTAGCCTTCATCGGATAGCCGTCGCCGCCATTGGCAAGGAAACTCAGGGTCACGAGCGAGATGGTGTCCGGTACATCGCGGAGCAGCTCCCCGTCATTGTAAAGGTTGATGTGATAATCATCGCCGACCAGCGAAATGTCGCTGACCCTTGAGCCTGCCGGATAATCGGGGTCCCAGGAGAAGGAAACGCCACCGATCTGCGGGAAGCGCCCCTGAAGGGTGCCTGCTGCAACGCCATGTTCGAGAATAGCTTTCAGCCCTGCTGCGGTGGTATCGAATATCATCAACTGGTTGTTAAATCGCAGCGAGTTCTCGACATCGAGTTGGGAAACCGAGCCATCGGTCGGTGGCAGTTTATCGACTGTACCGTCAACCGGATCGGGCGCGGAGATCGTACCGATCTGGGCCCTGATGCCGCCTCCATTCTTGAGCGAAACAACAAAAGTATCCGCAGCGGCTTCACCCATCGCCAGTACAGCAGCATAGGCGTTGGCATCGGCAGAAAGATCGCCAAGGTTGCTCTCTTCGGATCGGACCGTTGCCCGTTCACCTTCGAGATAGACATCGGAGTAACCGTACACATTGGCATCCTTGACGTTGATCACCTCCTGCACTGCCGTAACCAGACTTTCAACAGCATCTCCCCTGGTACCTTCAGCAAACGCAGTGGTGTCGAGTTCTTCGACGGTAACACCCCATGCTTCAGCCACATTCACATCGGTGGCCGCATAAGCACCGTTGATGGAAATGTTCTCAGCAAGGCTGCTGGTGATGATGTGGCCATCGGCGTCGAAATCGACCACAAGGCGACCGAGGTAGGTGAACTCGTTGTCGGTGTTGACGATAAGGGTGGTGTTGCCATCCTTGTCGCTCATTTGGAGCGGATAGGTATCGGCGAAGGTTGCGGCATGGCCCTCAAAGGCGACCGCTTGGTCATCGGCATCACCGAGGCGGGTATTTGATCCGGCAGCAAGAATGATGTCCACGCCTGAGAGTTTACCCGCAAGGCTCTTCTCGTTGGCGATCACCTGAAGATGCGACATGAGGATAATCTTGTTTACCCCCTGTGCAATGAGATCGTCAATCACCGGCTGCAAGGCCGCCGCAAGAAGGCCCATGTTATCGGAACCGGTGCTGCCATCATCAACCACAGTACCGGAGGGTGAGGAGATGACCCGAAGCAACTGGGTTGTTGCGCCCACAAGTCCAATCTTTTCACCGTTCTCGGTGATAACCGCCGATGGAACGATCTTGCCGTTCAGGGTCGATGCTTCCTCCAGACCGTCGGTTGCCGTGGTATCGACAAAGGTGCTTCTCAGGTCGCTGTCACCCGAGAAATCGAGATTCGCCGAGATATATGGAAAATCGGCACCGGTCGTCGTCGAGGCGAAAGCATCTTTCAGCACCCTCGATCCAAGATCGAACTCGTGGTTGCCAATCGCCGAGGCTTCAACGCCGATAGCATTATGAATGGCAATATCCACCGCGCCAATCGGCACCGTCGCGGTCGGGGAGAGAGTCGATCCGTTAGCCTCGTTCAGTTCGTCGATGACGCTGCTGTCGGTACCGGCTGCGAGAAAGGGGCCGGGAATGAAATTGTCGCCACCAGCCAGTGTAATGCTGTTGGCATAATCATCCTCAAACCTGTCAACCAGAGCGGCAAGGTTCGGCGCTGTTTCGGAGGCGAGCAGACCCGCCTCGGCATCGGCAAAGTGGAGAAGCTGAAGGGTATAGGTCGGAATCGCATATTCCGGAAGAGAATAAATCGCAAGACCAGGCGTTGTTTCACTGGAAACAATAAGCATTCCGTCGCCGATGGTCAGCCCTTCAGGAGCCACAAATCCGGTATCTCCTTTGACATCGATAAGGTCGAGATAGCTGACATTGTAAGGGTTGGTGACATCGAAAACCACCACACTATTGGCACGCTCAAGACCGACATAAGCATAAACATGACCGTCAACTTCGGCAAGTGTGACATTTTCAGGCTCTGTACCCTTGTCATCCGAACGGCCATCATCATAGACGCCGGCAGCAATTGCCGCCTGTTCGATCAAGTCGCCACTGTCATAGACAAGGTTCCCCTTGCTGTCCATGATAGAGATCGAGCGCCCACCGAAACCAATGACCTGTTCGGGAGCTTCGTCTGCAGCAGATTCATCAGAGAGATAGACCTCCGTATTGACCGTCTTGAGGCGACCGATCTCCCCGCTCTTGGTTGCTTCATCCTGCAGGTACTGATTCAGTTTCGTCAGATCGTCGTAATCGACAAGGCGCGTTTCATCTGACCAGAAAGCATCATTCGACAGCCAACCGTACTTCAGTGTAAGGAAATATTCATCATCCGTTTTCACATAATGGGCAGCGAGGTCACTACTGGCTGAAAGAGTGATAAAAAGGGATTCGCCAGTCAGTGGATCGGTAATGGTGTCGACCAGCGTAGCCCCTTCAGGAAGCGTCTTCGTAATGGTGAGATATTTCTTGTTATAGGCTGACTCAACGGTGAAATTCGCCACGTCGGAACGTATGCGGCCATCACCTTCGTTGGCCATGATCACGAAGGTCTCGCCATTGAACTCGTAAGAATCAACGCCATCAGGCATACGCATACCGTAGAATGAACGGTAACCGGGATCGATGCCACCATCCTTGTCCGAGGTATCAACAGCGAGTGCGTTATACCCGATCTCGACAAGAATGTTGTCGGCCCGTCCCTCCACATGCAGAAAATCGTTATCAAAGGCTACCACCAGTGAGCCATCCGCCTTGAGCGCCAGACCTTCGCTCTTGTCGAAGCGCGCATCGATACCCAGCGAAGGAATGTTCAGCAGCTCGTTTTTGTGTACAAAGGTTACCTCTCCGGCAAGCGCATCAGCAAGACTCTCGGTATGAGCAAGCTCGGGCTGAGTCACCCCGTCGCCAAGCAGCTCTTCCCAACTGTGACCATCCTGCCCAATGGTGTAAGCGAGCGTATCGGTCGCACCGGTAAGATCAACTTCGAAAATCGATTTGTTCGCATTCGACGTTGCCCCTGAATCGCGCTCGATCACATAAAAGAGATCACGTTCGGCATCATAGACCGCATCACCGATCTTGTCCTGCCCCTTCTCGCCGCTCAGTGCGTAGAGATATTCGTGAACAGCCTCACCGCTAACCGGATTGACCGCCACAATGCGAATGACCTCCTGATTGTCATAACCGGCCTGATGCAACGGACTCTGAATAAAGGTGTAGAGCAATCCATCCTTGCTGTTGTACGCCATCGCCTCGAAACCACGATTGTTGTTGATCGTGCTGTAAATGGAGGGCAGCGTCTGAAGCGTGTATTCCGGTATGTCGGCATAGCCGATGTTGGTTGCTGCGGAAAAAACGGTACCGGCTGGCACAATACGTTTAACCAGATTGCCGGTAGCAACATCGAACAAGGCAATCTGCGGACCGTATTCGTCTGCCACAGCAAAAACAGGATTACCGCCGTTCAGGCCAGCGATCGTCAGGTGCAGGATCGATTCGGTATCAAGGCCGAACTGGTCTTTGGCGAGCAACTCATAGGTGTTATAACCATCGGCATCTTTGCCGATAAGCTGGTATGCCGCATCGTTTCGGTCAAGCTCACTGAGACCAGTGGCATTTCTGAAACCACCCGCACCATCAGGCACCTTCAGGGTTGTGCTGCCAAGCGTGACCACTTCGCCATTGACCTGACCCAACTTGTACACCGTGATGGGGAAATCCGGATCGTCGAAAATTTTACCCCCTTTTGCCGGGTCGGCAGGATTGTCACCTGCACGATCACCGATACTGGCCGCCTGCGGGCCGCGATCGGTGATGGTATAATAGATATCATACGCCGTCCCGTCGATCGTCTCCTTGCCATCATACCAAAGACCCGAAAGGCCACCTGCAGTCACCTCTCCATTATCGACAACACCATCATGATCGAAGTCCGGCCTTTCCCCAGGGTAGGTAATGTCAAACTCAAAGGTCGTCGCTTCGGGGGTGCCACGATCCCAGTCCTTGAGCCCAACAGGATTGATTGCGGTAATCACTTTTTTAACCAGATCGACCACGGCGATGGCATTGTTCTCCTGAAGCGTCACATAGGCTTTGGAACCGGAAATGGTGACATATTCAGGCTCCATATCTTGCGACACCAGATTTCCGATCACTCCATCGGCAGCATCATCACCGGAAAAGCGAACCCCTTTGTTACGCAACTGCTCGAGCTGATCGTTCCATGCGTCAAACCCGAGGGTCGTCACGACCGACGATGATGGAGTCGCCGAGTTAACCTCGATAATCGAGATGGTACCGACCGGATCCATCGAGTCATCATCGGTACCGTAGAACAAGTTCGGTTCACCTTCATTGGCAGTCACGAGCAGTGTGCCTGAGGCGTTGAACGTAATCGAGTCTGGCAGAGAACCTACCGTCACCTGACCTGCGGAGTGTATGCCGGTAGCATCTGTTGTAAAAAACTGCACCAGACCGTTGGCATGGTAGGTGGCGGTACTCCCGGCAACCGTGGCTAACTGATCCACGGCAACCGCAATTAGCCCGTCAGCATTGACTGCAACGCTCTGGGCATTACCAGCCAGCGTTATGGTCCTTACAAGTATAGGCCTCGAGGGATCGGCAAGGCTGACAACGTACATCTCGTTGCTGCCACCAATGACGAACGCCGTTTTACTTCCCGAATGGTAGGCGGTGATTTCAGAACCCGGAAGCTCTATTGATCCGATGAGAACATGTTCTCCGATAGTGATACCCATTGCATCTCCGTAAAGTTGGTAATGTTGAAAAGGGGTGAGCCCGTACTCCACTGCGAGCATCTCTCCGAGATCATCGCTCGTCATCTCTTCCCAAAAATCTGGAATGGAAATGGTGGTGTTATTGTCAGCCGTCATACTGTCCATCCAGAGCGATTGCAGTGCTCCGGCAAGCTGCATCTGCATGGCATCACCGGAAGCAGCCAACGCCTGTATGGTGCCAAGGGTTGTGGCATCGGGCTCTTCGTCACCCATGTAATGGGCTGACATGGCTGCGGCAAAAAGCGGTGCCACCTGGGCGGCACTCTCCTGTGTGATGCCGAAGGTGGTCATGAGATAGTATGTCGCCAATTGCACAAGACCGGTATGCAGAAAATTGGTGGCGTAGGCCTCGAAGGTGTCGAATTCGCCAAGATCGTAATTAATCTCTGACACTGACGTTGAGGAGACCTCCACACTTCCATCCCCGTTGATTGTCACCGTCCGGACAGGGCTCGGCCAGGTGACCAGCGAACCAGTCTCGATTTCATAAAGCCCGCTATCGGTAACCTGCACAATATCGTTGGCATGGTAGTGGCCGGTAAAAATCATGCTGAGGCCCGCTTCGGCAAAATCATTCGCCAGATTCACGCTGTCGTCGATCACATAGTCACCGAACAACTCATCCTGCAGCGAATAGTGCTCTACAAGGTTATGATGCATCATACCGATGACGGTAATCCCCTGAAGCTTAGCCTCGGCAAGCTTTTCGAGCACCCAAGCCTTCGTCGCCGCGCTCAGGCTGCCATCGGTCTCGGGCGCACCGTCGGCGATATTGGTGTCATATTCGCAACTGTCGATACCGAGGATCCAGAGTTTATCTGATGCCTCGGCGACATAGCTCAGGGAGTTCGGATCGCGGTAGAGGGCTTCACCGTAGCCGAAATCGTCGTAGATGGAGGCAAACTGTTCGGGAGTTACCGATGCAACCGGAGTGGAGCTATCGCCACTGTAACTCATGGCATCAGGATTGTTGATATCATGGTTCCCTGGAATGACGTAGACCTTGGTACCTGTGGCTTCGATGCCAGCAAGATATGCGGCGAATGCTTCATGGCTTAATTTTTCGCCGTCCTTTGTAAGGTCACCAGAGATGAGAAGGATATTCGGTTTTTCAGTTTTGATACTGTTTATAGCGGATTGAAGAATTGCGTCGCTTTCCGCGATCATTTTACGGTCACCGGCGAGATATGCTTCAAAGGCGGACCCTTCCGTACCCAAAGATGGTGAGTAATAATGAGGGTCTGATATAACCGAAATAACGGTTTTGGAGGATGAGGAAGACTGAAGATTTACAAGGAGATTCTGAAGGTAATTCTCTTCATTAAAACCGCTTAAGCCCATTGCCTACTCCAGTTGAGAGATTTATTATAAAATTCAGAGCATTTATTTTTGAAATAAATACCACTTTATACGCTTAGATATATTGAGTTATCGTAACAGTATCGTTGCGATTATGTTAAATGAGCTATCCCGAATACAAGACGACGAGTGACATGATGGAACATACCCCGCGCGCCCACTATATACTTGTAGAATACAGTGCACACTAAACACTCCCAATGCGGATGTTCTACTCTTTATTCAAGTCAGTTACAATAACAGCGCCATGAAAGCGTCTGTCAGGAAAGACCACCCGACCCTTGGAATTGATGACGATATGGGGGTACGATGCGTTTTCCAGCAGGCGAAGAAGCTTTATCAAATCTTTTTTTCCGGCAGGTTTGATAATGATATCTGCCAGAGCCTCGACTTTTTTGACATCATGATTTTTCAGCTCTTCCTGCAAAAAAAACTCACCTTTTATTTCGGCCCTCAATTCATCAAGACGCAACATGACACACTCCGTTTAATTAATGACGCATACAAGCGTTCATCCTATGGGCCGGAAACATCGGCAATTCTGTTTTTACCCTCTCGTCATCTGTGAAAGAGCAGCCTTACGCTCAAAAATCCCTCTGAGACCATCGGTCAGTTCGCGGTAAATCCTGCTTCTGCTATCCTTGATGCGGCTGTAAAGCTTGATAATATCGAGCATCAGAATGATACGAGTTGAGCTGCAGTTCAACTCACCAAACACATGCGTTCCAACTACCTCAAAGCCGAGCACTCTTGTATGAAAATTCAGGGGAGAGTGCACCTCACCAGCAAATACATCAGTAATAAAATGGGTATAATCACGCTCGATAACCTCTTCTGTAGCCGCCCGCATAAGCTGAAGAGCTACTCCAGGTTTTCTTCGAAACTCTTCAAGAATCATGAACCTGCCGATTTCTGCATATCGACCGGCTCTTTTCAACTTTTCGATGGTCATACCCGGCATAAACTTCACGTCGTACTCTTCAGGCAGATCAAATGAGGGGTCATAAAGCAACCGAAGCACACCCGCAGGACGACCATCAATTTTTGCCAGAAACCATGAAAAACCTCTATTCCCTGCAAACTCTTCAGGAATCTGGTTCTGAACCGAACTGATCCATTTTTTTTCTTCACAAAAAACTTGCCTGATAACTTCGAGAGCGCTGGCACGATCGGCAGCACTTTCAATCCTGATGACGGTTACACTGGACATAGAGGCTCCTTTTTTTTTGGTTCTCTAAGAAAAGCTGCGTCTGTTACGGGGAAAAGGTTCTTGATAAAGTTTGCCGGAGAGTTCTGCAATGCAATGCATAATCTCATGGGTAACCTCAGCGGCCATCTGGTTCAGTTCAGAGCGCTGAGTGCTGCAACCCGAAAGAGAGGAGATCATGGCACGGTATCTCTCCGTCCGCTGCTGAAACACAATCGGCTGACCAATCCTGACGATGGTTCTGCCGAGCACCGGAATTTTTCCTTTTGTAATTCTGCAGTTGAAATCAATTCCAACGGGAACAACAGGTGCTCCACTCTGCAAGGCGATATGACCTACACCCGACTTTCCCCTGAGCAGCGTTTTCGAATCCCGATTACGTTTTCCTTCCGGAAAAATCCCTATGCTGCGACCTCCCCGAAGCTTCTCCGTGCAACGCTCTATAGCATCAGCGGAAGGCGCTGAAGGCCTTATGGACTCTATACTGGAGAGGGTGGATCGTTTGTGATAGACATAGACAGGATCGAACAGATTCATCAAAAAGCCAAGAATAGGCACTTTGCCATACATCCAATCAATAACAAAACTGATGCTCCTGCCACCGAGATGATACATGAGCAGCGCCGGTACCATCAAGACTTCGAAAGAATTATTGTGGTTGAAAACATAAATGCTCGCGCATTCAGCTTTGGCAAGATTCCCAACTCCATAGACCCTGGTTAACAGAAAATTGGGAAGCATAAAAATCCTCAACAAAAGAGCCCTGCTTCGAGACAAGAAGGGAAGCGGCTTGAAAAAACGGTTACAGTTGTTTTTCAAAAGAGTCTTTCATTTACCAGTAGAATGACCAAAGAGAACGGTGAACTACACGATTGTAAAAAAACAAAAATAGTGTTGGGGAAGCGTTACGGTACTGCAACGATTCCGGAAACTCTTTTTTGGCTCCTTGCAATGGCAGAACTAACCGGTACTATGAGAAAACAACGTAGTAGTATGATGAAGTAAAAAGAGTTGCAACGATGAATCTGCTTCAGAACAGCATTATTATACTGACCGGATTTCTGCTTTCGGAAATGCTTGTTGCTGCGAGGATGCATCACCGTCTGATTCATTTTCTTCTCCGCCACTCGGGCAATAATCTGGGTACCCTTTTGACGGCGATTCTTTTGATCTCCTATACACTTTCGATCTTTATCTCCCATACCATCGTCCTGATATCCATGATTCCCATCATCAACCGTATGCTTTCGCTTGTAGAGCATAACGATGAGAGGAGGGTTGCAGCATCGTTGTTTTACCTTGCACTCACTTTCGGTTCCAATACCGGAGGAATGGCTTCCCTTACCGGAAGTCCGCAAAACATGTTAGCCATCACCCTGGCAGAATTCTTTACGTTTGAGGGCCGAAACATCATCTCTTTTTTTTCATGGCTTGGAGTCGGAGTTCCGGCAACCCTGATTCTTCTTTTTTGGGGATGGGTTATCATTCTTGTCACGGCAAAACCATTCTGCATTCCATCGCTCTTTTCCGAAAGCAGCGACAAGCTGGCTGTTTTTCCTCATAAAGCTCTGCTCTTCCTCACAGGCAACCTTCTGCTGATCAGCACATTGAGCGCCCTGCAATTTTTGTATACACCAACACCAATCTTCTTCACTCTCAACACCATCGACCTTGGCTTTCTGCTCTACGGAACCGCATTTCTCTTTGTTGCCTTAATCCTGCCAAAAACAAAGATCAGCCTGAGAGCGCTTTTCATGAACACCATCTTTCTTCTGCTGCATCTTTTTCTATTTCCTCTGATCTTTATCAGCCGACTCTGCCGCGAACTGGAATCCCGCATGGGAGTGCCGATGAAAAACAGTTACGGGGCAATCGATAACTTGATTCTGCAAATAGTTCAAAGGGTCTGGACCCGTTGCTTTCGTGAGCCGATAGCAAACCTTGACAGCACTCATGCAAATTCAATGCTGTCCATCAACCTCATCATGAAGGATCTTCCCTATTTTGGAATATTCCTGCTCAGTATCGTGGGGATGATTTTGTTTGGCTTGCTCAAGGGATGGGATAATCCGGCAACTCCGGAGCTTGACATCTCTCTGCTGACGTTGACAAAATCAACGATACTCAAGGCAATTCCACCAGTCAGCAATCATTTTCTCCAGTTGCTCTTCCTGATAATCGTCATTATTTTTTCTTCTGAGCTGCTGAGCAATACGGCTCTGATACTCATATTTACGCCATTGAGCAGCGACCTTGCCCTGCTGACCTCCCTGTCACCAATTATGATGCTGCTGACCATAACCATTGCCGCTTCGAGCGCCTTCATGACGCCGGTTGCAACTGCGGCAAATACGCTTGCATTCGGTGGAATTGAGCATGTTTCACTCAAAATGATTCTGCTACCCGGGTTGTTTATGAACCTTGTCGCTGCACTCTGGACAGCCCTTCTCTTTTCGCTCCTTACAGGGCTTCTGTCATGATGTACGCCTGCAACAAGCTCCTCTTTTTTACAAGAAAGCATGTGAACAGTAATCGACGAACAGGTTGAGGATGAATCATCCGTATGCAAGCCTCTGAAGCATTTTGCTGTGGCGCTTCAGGCAAGAAGATGAAGGCGGGAAAATACATAATCGAGAGAGTCCTCGTTCAGCACAATCCTCGAGAAACCGGTCGAAGCGAGTTCCATGGGCCGATTGTCCCTCTCACTGATAAACTTCCTGTTCTGCTTGCCGTTATACCAGTAAACAAGCCGAATGGTGCTGCCCTCGATTTCAAGGGCAGTGATGCCACGTTTTCCAATGGTGCAGCCGGAATTAAAGACACTTGGAATAGTGATATTATTGTAAATACCGCTGCGGAGCCCGATTACTTTACCCTTTTTATAACAGCTATCAAGCTCAGCTTTCAACTCGACGATTTTCTGCTTGATTGTTGAGCGTTTTTCATCGTCAGCGGAGGAGTATGCCCTGCAGAGTTCTTCAATCCTGTAATTCAGAAAATCAGCTTTTGAAAGTGATTCAAACAAGGGCCGATGTGTATGACCAATAATGGAGACAATCCTGGAGTGGTTTGAAAACTCATAAATTGATTGCTCAATGGCGAACCTTTGTCGACTGTTATAGGCAACAGAGGTGTTCCTTATTCCGAGAGGTTTGGCTAAATAGCGCAGAAAAAATATAATCGTACGACTGAGTATGGAACAGGTTTGCCACAAAAATAACGCCGCCTGATGGCCATGAAAGAGCAGAAGTGTATCATGGCCATAATGAAATTTGACGGATTCGACAAGCGATGAAGCAAGTCGATACTCTTTTTTGTCAAGAAGTGCTGCATCATGGTTTCCCCAGGTTTTCAGGAAAAAACCATGGCGCTCAAATTTGAGAAAAAGGTCATAAAATTCATTCCACTGCAATGCAATACTTTCAAGAGAAAACTTGAACAGCTCCTCAACATCTCCATTAAGGACAAGACTGAATTTTTCAGGTAAATAATATTTCTCAAGCATGGCTTTAACCAGTCCGGAATTTTGCCGGAACTCATCGAGCCTCCCGCCATTTCCCATGTGCAGATCACTGAGGACAAGCACCTTCGACGAATGATCAAGGGTAACCGGCTTTGCTCTTTTGAGCAGACTGTCAAGATGAGGATGTTTTTTTATTTGAGGGCTCATGGCATTGAATGCATTACCAAAACAGCGCCTTGAGATATGAAATCCAAACATTGACGTCTGTTTTAGTTTGCATCCTCGCAGCACAGAGAAAAAACTGATTATTTCCTTTTATCTCTTTTTGAATAAAAAACTCCTTGTTGCTTACAGTAACTCCTCATGTACTGCTGAGCCAAACAGCCGTTTATGTTATTGAATTTATACACTGCATATTTTTGGCATTTCAAACGCTGATTCATTTTTTTCCATAAATTAATCACTGTATTATTAAGAACATGTAAACTTTTTTAAAGAAATAATATTATGTAATACCATACTCTTTTTTGTCACAATAATGTAAAATCGGGATTCACAAATTGGATTAAAAAATTATTATTGTTTTTTTATTGTATATCATTGTGCAGATTACTTATTGCAACTTAGACAGAAATCAAGCTGGGCTGAGCGCACAATAATGGCACAATATTAGTATTCTATCAGTTTTATCTGCTAAAAAAAACGAACAATGAGCGACATTAAACCCTATAAGATCGTCATAGAGTGGTGTGGTGAAGAAGATTTTTATTTCAGTTGCGATTACAGCCGTTCTGATAGTGAAAAAACAGGGAATAGTCCATTCACCAATGAGGCTAAAACGTTTCCTTTCATGGCACAGGCTATGGGCAATGTCCTCAGAAAACTGCGAAAAGAGCACATTTCTTTTCCCTTTTTTCTTGTCGCTCTCGCCATTAACCATCGCAATCTACTCCATGAAATAGACCAACTGCTGCATCTTCTTCACCATCACCTCGAAAAAGAGCAGGTCCCTGGAACTTTTTTCTGCCGTATCTCTTCATCAAAACCAAAACTATCTTCAAACTCCTGATTAAAAGCTGACATTCAGCATTTTATAGCAATATCTATCTACTTGCAGGCATTTCAACAGCTCTGTTAATTATTTGAAAACAACAAGGAGATGAAAACAGACTTGCTCTTTGTTTTCATATATTCGTCACGAAATTTACTGGCATGTCATAGAGTGAGAATGATATGCAACAATAAAAAAACTATCGCAATCCTTTTTCTGATTATGCATAATAGATTACCGTGGCCACAAACAATCAATGATGCTGCAGAACGGATCATTGCCATCATGAATGAGCATGAGAGAACAAAAGTCAGAGCTATTTCAGAAGATAAATTGAAAAAACTCTGTTTCAGTCTCGGGGTATACGTCCGTCATGAACTCGGATTATTCGAGGGTAATGACGCCTTGATAAAAGCATGCGCCATTTCAGAGCATGGTGATTTTGAAAGTTTTCATTTTCTTAACGATCCCGATACAGCATCAGGAGTTATCCTTGAAGCGATCTGGAACAGGCTTCATACGCTGACACCTGACAGATAACTGTTGACACAGATGCATCTGTACTGGATACAAAATAAAGAGCTTATTATAACAGTGACAACATAACATGATACCGGGGGAACTTGTAACAGCTCATGAGTCTTACGACGTCTTTTTTATGACGGTGGGAGATGATTTCTATCTTCAGTGAAGTTTATTTTCTTTTTTAATGAGTACCTGAGAGAGTTCTAATCAATTCACGAATGGATTTCAAACATAAAAATATTGTTATTTCAAACTGTATATGAAAGATATTTTATCGCATATCGACTCGCTTGAACTTTTGGTACAAGAGCTTAAAACTGCGAGACTGGAAAAAAATCTTTCTATAGACGATGTGTGCCAGTTGACCAACGTCAAAAAAAAATACCTTGAAAATATCGAAAATGGCAATTTCAGTTTTCTCCCAAAAAGCTACGTCTTTGCTTGTATCAAAGCATACATGAAGGAGATCGGACTTGAGGACTTCGAAGCGCTTGAGCAATGCAAAAAGGATCTCCAATTGCACAAACCACTCAACAAGGAAGAGATTGCAAGATCAGGTTCCGAACTTTGCGAAACGAAACCGCAAGAGCAAATAAACAGCAACAACTCGCAGCCAGTAAAGTCCATACTGACTCTGAGCATCGGTATATTGGTGGGGGTTCTTACAGGCGTCGGATTAAGCTACAGAAACCATAGTGTGGAAGCGCCGGTTCATCGTCTGCCTGCTACAACTGCAAGGCCATCAGTCAACCCGGTTGATACAAATGACAGAATAAAGCAGCGTTCTGATTCCACAGCAAAAATACAAAGAAAAAAAAGTTTACACGCCCTCATCCCCTGATCAGCGCTGACGGATTCCTCCACAGCACCGATCCTCTCTCCCTGACTTTATTCCTGCACTTCTGCCTCTGTGTCCAATACCAGGAAATAAGGCAACAACCAACTTTGGAGGAGCCATTGCCTTATTCTTTATGATGCGTTACGTTACTTGTACAAAGCAAACAAAGCAGTTACAAGAAACAGTTGCCCTTGAGATTGACAAGCGCGCGAACTTCTTCTTCATGAAAGAGTTGGTCATTCTCCCTGCAAATAAAATCTCCGGAAACTTTCTTCAATGAACCCTCGAGGGTTGTCATGAGGTTTCCTGAACAGTCGAAATTACCCTTGACCTTTTTCGGAGCGCCATCAAGTGTCACGAGTTGATTCCAGGCACAATCGAAATTACCCTTGACCTTTTCAGGTGCCCACTTGAGAGAAATCAGTTGATTATTTGAACAATTAAGAGCATCAACTCCCTGAGAAGCGCCTTTCAGGGAAGTCAATTTATTGCTTGAACAATCAAATGTCCCGGCTCGCCTGGGAGCCCCTTTAAGGGTGGTCAGATGATTGCCGGAACAATCGAAGTTGCGATACACTTCTCTGGGACCACCTTTAAGCGATGCCAACTGGTTGCCACTGCAAGAGAAATTTCCCCTGATATCATCGGGAGAGCCTGCCAACGAGTCAAGTTGATTGGCGGAACAATCAAAATCGCCTTGAACTTTTTTCGGCGCACCGAGGAGTGTTGTCAACTGATTTTTTGAACAATTAAAATCGCCACCCACAATCAGAGGCGCCCCTTCAAGTGAGCTGATCAAGTTACCGGAACAGTTAAAATCTCCCTCAACGATGTCCGGGCAAGCCGCGATTACAGTTGTCGTATGAACAACAATCTCGCCTTTGAATAAGGTCAACTGGTTTCCGCTACAACAAAAATCACCCATAATAAAAGCCGGACAACCCGCAAGAGAGATCAGTTTATTGTCGGAACAATCAAAATCACCTTTAACCTCCTCAGGCCCACCTTCGAGTAAAATCAACTGGTTCCCTGAGCAATTAAAATCCCCCTTAATTTTTTTGGGACTCCCGTCAAGTGTTGTGAGCTTATTGCCTGAGCAGTTAAAATCTCCCCTGACTTTCTCCGGACACCCTTCAAGCGACGTTAAACCCTTATTTGAACAATCGATATCACTTTTTCCATCAAGCGCTCCCATGACATCGGCAAACGTTACTACCCTGGTCATACTCTCTCCTCCATTAAAAAAACGATTTATTAAAACCAGAATAACTTATTATCCCTTGGGGATTATTTACACTTTTTATACAGCACACTCTTTATAAATGATTTTATAGGTCACAAAACAAATGTCCCGCTGGATAATCGTTCTGAAAAAAAACGGACTAAACCTGCAATAAAACTACGGAAGAAGGACTGCGCAAGAGATAACAGTTGTCCAAAGCCCATTCTCACCCTCTGCGGTTGCCGTAATATTGTAAGAGTTAATGATCTTGTGACTCATTTTGTAAATACCTTCACGCTCATCCCAGTCCTTGTTGGGGTCAAACTCAATACCGAGAGTGGTTGCAAGCATGGTAGCCGCCAAATCTTCAGCATATTCCCCGGATTGCTCAGCGGACTCCCCATAGGGATGGTGTTCCGAAAGATAACCATACTGAGTCTCATCAGCCGGAATGGCAACACCAACCGATGCTGCAATCAGGCGGTTATACTCATTGGTTGAATTGCGGGCCATAACGGTAAAAGTGATCTGACCGGGAGTGAGCAGTTTCAGCCCCTCTTCTACACTGATACGTTCACAATGGGGCGGGAAAATACTCGATACGGTAACAAGGTTACATTTCTCGATTTTGGCGTCTCTCAGGGCAAGCTCAAATGAAGAGAGATATTCCTTGTGTCGCCCCACGCCTTTAGTGAAGAATACTTTTGCTGGAACAAATGACAATGCCATGCCTCCGGAATAATTTATGTAACAAATTCGATCACGTGGCTTAACAATAGTTCATACCCGAAAACCGTGTTTATCATACCGCCACCGTAACCTTTGCATATATCACAGTTACACGGAGCTTTTTTAGCATCGAATCCTATCATCCCCGCAAAACAAAAACCCATGCAATGACCCTAATCTATGGGCTTTGAAGTTAGGAAGCAATTATCATTTGTTACAAGTATGAAAACAAATACCCCGCAGGTCAAAAATATTAAAGTACTCCCAATAGAAGAGATATATTAAAATTCTTTGACTCTGGCAAGCTGTTACCGAATGCAATTCGTTTTTATCATGCAACCGGAACAAGTCGATCTTGCATAATTCATTTACTTTATTGAAATTAAAACAATGACAACAACCGTAACAAAAGTACTCTTCGCCGATATTATGGGCCTTCTTGATGGAAAGGGGGATATAGATTGTTCAAACAGGGGATTAACCTCACTTGAGGGCTGTCCGGGAATCGTAGCAGGGAATTTCAATTGTTCCGGCAACCAACTGACCTCACTTGAAGGTGGCCCTCACAACGTAGGTGGTGATTTTTCTTGCTCGAATAATAAATTGACAACACTTGAGGCTGGCCCTGACGAAGTTCTTTGGGATTATGATTGTTCCGGTAATCAACTGAACTCGCTCACAGGCGCTCCAAAAAAAGTTCATGGTAACTTTGATTGTTCAACAAATCAGCTCACAACACTCCAGGGCAGTCTGAAAAAAGTCGGTAATGATTTTTCTTGTTCAAATAACCTGCTGACATCACTCAAAGGCGCCCCTCATAAGGTTGGTGGCGATTTTTCCTGTTCGGATAACCAGTTGACAACACTTGAGGGCGTTCCTCACGAAGTTGGTGATTTTGACTGCTCCAACAATCAGTTAGCCACACTCGACGGAAGCCCGGAAGAGGTTCATGGAGATTTTGACTGCTCACACAATGAGCTTGCCTCACTCGCTGGCTCCCCCCACTTTGTTATTGGAAACTTTTTTTGTGCAGGAAACCCGCTGACATCTCTCAAAGGTGGACCAAATTTTGTTTATGGCAACTTTGATTGTTCCAACCATCAGCTCGTTTCACTCAAAGGAGCCCCTAAAGAGGTTGAGGGAAATTTCAATTGTTCAGAAAATCAACTGAGTTCACTTGCTGGGGCTCCTCAGGAAGTTCGTGATTTTGATTGTTCCGGCAATCAGTTGACAACACTCGAAAGTGCTCCTCATAAAGTAAGCGGGAACTTCTCCTGTTCAGCAAACCAATTGACATCGCTCACAGGGGCTCCAAAAAAGGTAAAAGGCTCTTTTAATTGCTCGAATAACCAATTGAGTTCTCTGGATGGGGCTCCAAAAAAAGTCAAGGGGGATTTCGATTGCTCTGGTAACCAACTGACTACTCTTGATGGTACTCTTAAGAAGGTTGGTGGCGATTTTATCTGTGGGGGAAATACCGGAATATTCAGCGAAGAGCAGGCTCGGGTAATCTGCTCCATTAAAGGCGACTGCATAACTGTATGACTATTTGAACTGAGATTAAAAAGGCCACCCTTAAGAGTGGCCTTTTTAAAGAGTGATTAAATAACGAAGAGAGTTTAATCGTTAAGAAACTCTTCCGCTTCAAGCCAGTCTTCAGTATCTGATCCCTGGTTTTCGCCCTTCTCTTTCCACAGATAATATGCAGCGAGCCTGATATCTTCCTCGCGCAATTCCGGGTTCGCAACAATTGTTTCGCTGTTTTTTCCCATGGTCGTTGTCATTTATAGTTATGGTTAATGTTCGGTATTAAAAACGCCCTGATTCTCTCTTTTTGTACCGCAGGAAAAGTTTACCGATTTCTTTCCGCCCTGACAAGTAATACCCTGTTACGTTTCTGATAATTATCTTTTCCCTTTTTCTGGAGCAACTAAAAAAATGTTTACAATAAATTGATGGATTTTCTTTCTTTTTGAATACATAGGAAGCAGAATTAATCTATTTTATTCTGGTACAGTTTTCGTAACCGCATGGAACTCCCGCTCGCTCGGGCTCTTCCATTTTAAGCAAGAGACGGATGCACACCTCCCCGAGAACGGTATATCTGATGCTGAATCAGAGCGCTGGCAGTGAGCTGCTGCCTGAAAACCTGCTTCCATCAGGATGGAGCATCAGGGCTGGTTTGTCGCGAAAAGAAGTACGCGAATTCTATGATACGTTTGAGTGGCAAGCGTTCAATGAAGGGATTGCTGTTGTCAAAAAAAGAAGAACCCTTTTGCTTGCTGATCTCAATACCGGCAAGGAAACATCCTCTCTCCCTTTCGCCGGAAGCCCCTCATCCTTTTTCTCTGACACCCTTCCCTCAAGCCATCTGAAAGAAATGCTCACGTCACTGACGACTATCAGGGCGTTCGTCAAGCTTTGTTCCATAGAGGCAATCATCACCTCATACCGCATTCTGGACGATAACCAAAAGACGATTGCCACACTGACTTCAGAGGTGTTATCTCTTGCGAGTAAAGAGAAACAGGAGCCCTTCGCACATATCTTTTCCCTCTTTCCGCTCAAGGGATTTGGTGATGAGATGGAGCTGCTTGAAAAGTCGTTGTCGAGCAATCACCATGAGGTCCGTGAGCTTTGTTTCATGGAGCTGTTTGTGCTGAACATGCATGCTGCCGGACGAAACATTCAGGACTACTCCTCTAAAATCCGGCTTGACCTTGATAGCGATGCTCCTGTTCATAACAGTGTCCGTCAGTTGCTTCAATCCACCTTTTCCGTCATGTGTGCCAACGAAGAGGGGATTAAACGGCAGATCGATTCTGAATTTCTGCACGATTATCGTGTCGCCATACGCCGCACCCGTTCAATCCTGAAGCAACTCAAGGGTGTTTTCGATCCTGAGGAAACCGCATATTATCTCAATTTTTTCAGAGAACTCGGGAAAAAAACCAGTGCATTGCGCGATCAGGATGTCTATCTTCTCCGACAGGCAACCTATTTCCACTATCTCCCCCCCTTTCTCCAACCATCGCTCCGACCTTTTTTCACTGATATTGCTCTATCCCGCAAAAAACTGCACAAAACGCTCTGCCGCTATCTTGCGTCAAGCGAATACCGGTCATTTCTTGGTGAGTGGGATGCATTTGCCCATAGGCAATCAACTCCTGACCCTGAACGCTCCCCGAACGCTTCACTCTCCACCGGAGAGGTGGCCTTGCATACCATAAAAAAAGCATGGAAAAAAGTAATCCGCCACGGCCGTCAGATCAGCAGGGAAACAACTGACGCCGAACTTCATGCGCTGCGCATCGACTGTAAAAAACTCCGTTATCTGCTTGAATTCTTCTCCTCAATTTTTCCTCATAAGAGCGTTGCTCCTGTTATAGGGCAACTGAAAGAACTCCAGGATAATCTCGGTGATTTTGTAGATTATGCCGTTCAACTGCACTTTCTGCGCGAACGGTTGAGCGCGCTCTCGCCCGGCAAAGAGGAACTTTTGCTGGCGGCATCAACGGGCGCTCTCATTGCGACCCTTTTTCAAAAACAGGAAGAGGTGCGCAGTAAATTCCATAAAACCTTCGCATCATTTGACCATGAAAAAACCAGCGAACTGTTTGACGATCTTCTGAACGAAAACCCGAAATGAAAACAATAGCGCTTTACAGTATCAAGGGTGGGGTGGGCAAAACCGCTACAGCAGTTAATCTCTCCTACCTTTCCTCCCTTCTCTCTCCACCAACCCTGATCTGCGATCTTGATCCGCAGGGGGCGAGCTCGTACTATTTCAGGATTACCGCATCAAAAAAATATAACAGCGACAAGTTTCTGAAGGGAAACAAAAAAATCTATCGCAATATCAAGGCAACAGACTATGAAAACCTTGACCTGCTCCCCTCAGACTTTTCGTACCGCAATCTTGACATTGAGCTCTCTGAAGAGAAAAAACCTCAAAAAAAACTCAAAAAAAACCTTGAGGAGCTGAGCGATGAGTACCAGTTTATCTTTTTCGACTGCCCGCCAAACCTGACACTCCTCTCGGAAAGTGTTTTTGCAGCCTCCGATGTGATTCTTGTACCCTTGATTCCAACAACGCTTTCAATTCGCACCTATATGCAGTTGCTTGATTTTTTTAAAGCAGGCAAACTCGACAGCTCAAAAATTCGTCCCTTTTTCACCCTGGTGGAAAAACAGAAAAAGTTACACCGGGACATCATTGAGGAATTCCGTAATACCCCAGGATTCCTCACCCAGAGCATCCCCTATAATTCCGAGGTTGAAAAAATGGGCATCTACCGCGCACCACTCAATGCCATACTGCCCAATGCCCTGGCTTCAAAAGCCTACCGCAAACTCTGGGAGGAGCTTAACTCAGAGCTTGAAAAAAACAACTGAGACGGTTACTCTGCTTCTTTAATCCCGTTGCATACTCACCTCCCTTTCAGTTTTCACGCTTCCGTAACATTGCCTCTCTGGATTAAAACGCAGATAATGAGTATATAGAAGAACAAGAAAATTGAACTCATCAACCACCCATCAGAAAAAAAATTGATGAAGGAATGGTATCGAAAAGATTGCATGGTATGCACAAGGCTAAAAATTGTACTGCTGCTGATCGTCACGGTATCGGTTTCGGCCTGTTATTTTGCACTCCAGACTCTGCAGGCAGCTCCAAAGGGAAATGCCGCAGTCCCTCGCTATATCTTTCTTTTCATAGGAGATGGCATGGGAGCTGCACAGGTGGAACTCTCCAGCGCACTGCTTCATGACGCTCAATCCTTCACCATGACCTCTCTCCCCGTACTCGGCATGGCAACCACCCATGCTGCAGACCGCTTCATCACCGATTCCGGCGCGGCTGGCACAGCGCTTGCCACCGGATGGAAAACCACCATCGGTACCATTTCCATGGAAGGAAACCACATCGACACGCTAAAAACCATTGCTGAAATGGCAAAAGTGAAGGGGATGAAAGTTGGTATTGTCTCAAGCGTCGGAATTGATGACGCAACCCCGGCATGTTTCTATGCCCACAATGCCACACGTAAAAACGTATACGATATTGCCGTCCAGATGGCTTCAAGCGGATTCGACTACTTCGGAGGAGGGTACAGTGTCGGGAACTTTCCTGAAAACCAGGCAAAAACCAAAGTATTCAGGGGAGATATAGCCGATCTGATGCAGTCAGCTCACTATGTTATCGCCCGTAACACAACTGAACTCAAGGCTGTAAAGCCGGGAACACCCTGCTGGGCATACACCGATTATGATGCCAAAGGTGCACTGAGCTTTGCCATGGATCGCCGTAACGAAGAGATTGATCTTGCAGAGTTTACCCGTGAGGGTATCCGGTTGCTCTACAACCCCAAAGGATTTTTCATGATGGTTGAAGGCGGCAAAATCGACTGGGCCTGCCATGCAAACGATGCCACTGCCGCAGCACACGATATCAAAGCGTTTGAAAAAGCCATAGGAGAGGCGTTTGCTTTTTACCAGCGTCATCCCGGAGAAACACTTCTTGTCGTCACTGCCGATCACGAATGCGGTGGACTTACACTTGGCCGAGGAGCAAACGGATACGAAACCCGTCTTGACCTTCTGCACCACCAGAATATTTCTCAACAGCGGTTTGCCGAAAAAGTCTCTGCATGGAAGAAGCAGGGCGCCGTTACCTTTCCCATGGCCCTCGACAGTGTCAAGGTCTATTACGGACCAGGAAATGTTGAGGCCGACTCAGCGCTCGCCCTCTCTGAGGCTGATCGCAACATGCTGCAGGAGGCCTACACTGCGACCATGCAAGCTGATTTTTCGGGAACACAACATATTGATGCGTTCACTCCCGCAGTATCAGCTTTACTGAACAATCGGGCTGGAATTGGATGGAACAGCAACGCTCATACGGCAGTCCCGGTTCAGGTTTTCGCCATTGGCCGGGGCGCTGAGGCTTTCATGGGCTTCTACGACAATACCGATATCGCAAATAAAATCATGCAGATCGCAAAGCTGAAGAGGCCTGCGAGATAGAACGCTCTCATTCACAAAAACTCTCTCCCCGTTCCGGGCTCATGCAAAAGAGTTTACTAATGCAAATACCATGCAGGAACCATTGATTCTTGTTGTTGAAGATGATCCAAATCTTGCAAAATTGCTGGAATACAATCTCAACAGGGCAGGCTATAAATCTCATCTTTCCGGCACAGCCGAAGATGGACTTGAGCAATTGTCGCGAAAAAGTTTTGACCTGGTGCTTCTTGATGTCATGCTGCCGGGAATGGACGGTTTCGAGCTTTGCCGGATCATCCGACAGCATCAACTCTACAAGGATCTGCCCATCATTATGGTGACTGCCAAAGGTGAAGAGATAGATCGAATCCTTGGCTTTGAACTCGGCATTGACGACTATGTTGTAAAACCCTTCAGCCCGCGTGAACTGAACCTTCGTATACGGGCAATCCTTAAGCGGGATCGCCGTCAGGGAGGTAAAATAGAAGAGCTGCTCAAAGCCGGAGATCTTGAAATCGATCTGGTACGGCACATCGTGACGCTTGATGGCAAGGAGCTGGTGGTCACCCTTATGGAGTTCAAACTTCTGGTTGCGCTCCTCAAAAGAAAGGGCGAAGCTCAATCAAGGGAGAGGCTGCTCAGCGATGTCTGGGATGTCGACAAAAGTATCAACACCAGAACCATCGACACACACATTACGAGAATCCGCGAAAAGCTTGGCGAAACGGGCCGTATGATTAAAACGGTGCGGGGACTTGGTTATAAATTTGAGGAGAAAGAGGGTGACGATCATGCTGAATAAGCTCTCTGTGAAGCTCGCTCTTATTATCGGGATGATTGTTTTTTGTTCTGTTGTCGTCGGCTATCTCACCGCCAGGCATCAGGTAACGGAGAGTGTGGTCATGGCAACAAAACAAGGGCTCTACAGAGATCTTCTGCTCAACAAAGAGATGATTGAGCAGAAACCTCGACAATGGCAGACAACCGAACAGGTTAACATCTGGGCAAAACAGGTTGCGCGTACACTTGAGGTCAGGGTAACCCTGATTGATCTTGATGGAATGGTTATTTCCGACTCCTCCCTCCCGCCGGGCAAAATTGCCTTGATGGAAAACCACAGGGAGAGGCCGGAAGTCAAAAACGCACTTGAAAATGGTTACGGCGAAAATACCCGATACAGTCAGACAGTGAAAGAGTACCTGCTCTATATGGCCGTTCCCGTCGGATTGCCGAAACCTTACGCCATTCTTCGATTCAGCAAGCCACTCTACGATATCGGCTTTTTCGATACCGGAATTCGACAGGAAATAACGCCGAGCCTCTTTCTGGCTCTTTTTTTATCCCTTATCGCAGGTTTTCTTGCAGCGTTTTTTCTTGCCCGTCCGATCCGAACTCTTGCATTCACCGCTCAGAAACGGATTCATGGCGACATTTCAGGCTCCATAACACTCAATCGCAAAGATGAAACAGGAGTGATTGCACGCGCACTGAATGTCATGACGGATGAAATCAGAAAACTGCAACACCGCGAAGAGTGGCTCAGGGCTGTTTTTTCCGGTATCCGTGAGGCTATCATTGTCACTGATGCGACCGGTGATATCACTATGGTCAATCCTGCAGCTTCAAGAATGTTCCGCATTAATGGCTCCATGTTCAAACCCCGCCCACTCAGCCACCTGTCAGACAGCAAGCTTCAGGAGCTTTTTGCAAGGGTTCACAGCACCCGAGTCACCATACACAAGGAAGAGTTATCGCTCATGACCACAAAAGGAGCCCGCATAATGCAGATCAGCTCCATGCCACTCACAAAAGAGGAGTTGTTCACAGGAACGGTGTTTGTTCTGAACGACATCACCAAACTTCGTAACCTTGAAAAAATACGACGGGATTTCGTGGCCAGTGTTTCACACGAGTTGCGTACGCCGCTCACCGTCATTACAGGCTACACCGAGACATTGCTTGACGGGGCCATGCATGAGCCCGAACACGCGACTGCTTTCCTGCAGACTATTTTGCAGGCAACCGAACAGCTCACCGCACTTGTCAATGATGTGCTCGACCTCTCCCGAATTGAGTCGGGACAAATTGAATATACCTTCAGTGCGGTCGACCTGAAACGTATGGTTCAAAAATCGGTTGATCTTCTGAAACCCGCACTTGATAAAAAGCAGATCCGCCTCGACATCCATATCCCCGATGGGCTGCCAACGGTTTATGCCGATCCCCGCTATCTCGACATTGTTGTCCGCAATCTCCTCGACAACGCCATCAAATATGTTGATGACCAGAATGGAAAAATCCGAATTACAGCCTTCAAAAGTGACGACCAGCTCCGACTGGAAATCGAAGATAACGGAATCGGTATAGCAAAATCCGATCTTGGACGTATCTTTGAGCGCTTCTTCCGTGTCGACAAGGCACGATCACGCGAGCGTGGAGGAACAGGTCTCGGACTTGCTATTGTCAAACATATCGTTATGGCACACAAAGGCAACATCGATGTACGATCAAGGGTTAACCTTGGCTCGGTGTTCACTCTGATGTTGAGGACTGAATGGGTGGATGAGGAGGACTCTCCATTAAAACAGAATCCTCAGACAACTCTGGATGCTCTATGATCTCTTTTCCGTGAAACTTTTGTACCTTTCATGATAGGTTTTGTTCATAGCGCCATCAGGAACAGCATAAGTGAACCGCAGCATGAGAGAAACGTCTTGGGATATTGACTGCGTTATCATCGGAGTCAACTGCGAAAAAACAATTGAACGCTGTCTCAGCTCAATTCTCGCGAGCAGCTACCCTGGCCATCTTGTGCACATCTACTATTGTGACGGAGGTTCGACCGATTCGAGTATTGCCATTGCTCGTCGTTTTGCCCAGGTAACGGTATTTGAACTGAATGCTGAATACCCGACTCCCGGAGCCGGACGAAATCAGGGCTGGAAAAACAGTAGCTCCCCCTTTGTTCAGTTTTTGGATTCCGATACCATTCTTGACAGCCAGTGGCTGAGCAAAGCCGCTGAAGCGATGAACGACGACCGCATCGGTGCAGTTTTTGGCCTGCGTCAGGAGATTCATCCTGAAAGCTCCGTCTACAACTGGATAGGCAACCTTGAATGGAACGGGCCTGCAGGAGAATCTGACTGCTTTGGAGGTGATGTTTGCATCCGCCGTTCCGCCCTTGAAAAAACAGACGGCTATGATGAAACCCTTGTCGGCGGAGAAGACCCTGAACTGAGCCGGCGGATTATCAGGGCCGGGTGGCACCTTATCCGGCTCAATGCTCCAATGACGATGCATGACCTGGCCATGACAACCGTAAAACAGTACATGCGCCGCTCATTTCGCTCAGGCTATGCCTATGGCGCAGTGAGAAGCCGTGAAGCCGCAGTGAAAAGCAACTTCTGGAAATATGACTTCCAGAAAATAGTCATTAAATCCGGCGGTTTTTTCTGTAGTACGGCTCTTTCCCTGTTGCTCATGCTTTCCCCACTACCAGTCATCGTAAAAATAGCCGCCCTGTTTTTACCTCTCATCGGACTAAGCCTGCTGCTTTCACCCCGGCTCTTTAAAGTAGAAAAGTTCATGCAGGAACACCACCTGAACAACAAAGAGGCAAAAATATATGGCTGGCACTGTTCAATGGTAGTTCTTCCCCAGTTTTTCGGAATCATCCGTTTTTATGTCGGAAAACTTTTCAACAAACCTCTTAAAAACAAGCGCCGCAATCTCAAAACAGCTCTTTCAACTGCCGGAAGCTGATCAATTTTATCTACCAAAACGGGAGAGTGCAACATGATAATCGCAGAACTCATTCTGAAAGGCATGCTTGTCGTTCTGGCTCTTCCAGCCGCTTATCTGCTGCTGAGCACGGTTGCTGCATACTTTTTTAAAAAAGAGAGCTCCCAGGAAAACCGCTTTCTCAATATCGGGGTACTGATTCCAGCCCATAACGAAGAAAATGGAATTGCCCAGGCCGTTACCGATGTCCTTGCCTCCAATTATCCGACCGAGAGGATCACCATCTTCGTTGTTGCCGACAATTGCACTGACCGCACCGCCGAAAAAGCCCGTCATGCCGGAGCACTTGTTTTCGAGCGTTTCGACGATGTCAGCAGGGGAAAAGGCCAGGCTCTCGACTGGTTCCTGAAAAACTGCAAAGAGAGTTATCGCCATACCGATGCCATCACCGTTATCGACGCCGATGTTTCTGCCGACAGCAATTACCTTCGTGAAATCAGTGCATCCCTCAGCCAGCCCGGCATTCAGGTCATCCAGGGATACAATGGTGTCGGCAACCCGGAAGCGGGATGGAGACCAGCCTTGATTGACGCGGCATTTAACGTCTTCAACCATCTGCGCATGGCCGGATCGGTAAAATTATCGGGAACTGCCGGACTGAAAGGCATCGGTATGGCCTTCCGTACCGAACTGCTTGCACGATACGGATGGCCCTGCCACTCGATTGTTGAAGATATGGAGTTCACCTTTCTCCTGCTTGAAGACGGTATCAGCGTGCACTACAACCCTGATGCCATCGTCCGCAGCGAAATGGTCACTGCCGGTAAAAATGCCTCAACCCAGAGAAGCCGCTGGGAGGGTGGACGATTCATGCTTGTTCGGAAGATGAGCGCTCCCCTGTTCAGACTTTTTGCCACAACAAAGGATCGTCGCTACCTCTTTGCTCTTGCCGAACTCACCGTTCCGCCACTCTCACTGCTGGTCATCCTCTTCAGCCTTGCCACGGCAGGCGCCTTTCTGCTGCTCAAGGGTGGCTGGCTCCTGCTCGCCCTCTCCTTCTGGCTGATCCTGCTCTTCTACGTCGCCTCAGGGCAGATCCAGCGCCATGCGCCACTCTCAACCTGGTTCTATCTTGCAGCCGCGCCAATCTATATCCTCTGGAAAATACCGCTCTACGCAGCAATGCTGCTCAAGAAAGGCAGCTCGGAATGGGTCAGGACAGCAAGAGAGTCGGAACAGAAGAAGAGCTGACACATGAAAAAGTTATCAGCAAGAGGAGTAAAATGGCTGAAAGGGTTTCATCTTATTGCCGTTGCATCCTGGATTGGCGGCGCTGTTTCCCTGCTGGCGCTTTACTTTCTGAAAATCGGTGTAGAGGATGGCGGCGTCTTGTACGGCATAAACAAGAGCATTCATCATGTTGACATGAACATCGTGGTCATTCCCGGTGCTATCGGTACCCTGCTGACCGGGTTACTCTACTCCCTGTTCAGCAACTGGGGATTCTTCAAGCACAACTGGCTCACCTTCAAATGGATTGTAACGGTCACCGCCATTGTGTTCGGAACCTTTTTCCTCGGCCCTTGGGAAACAGCCATGATGGAGATCTCCGGTAAAATCGGCATTGCATCGTTGACTGATTCAGCCTACCTCTACAATCAAGAGATGAACCTGATGTTCGGCACTTTGCAGGTTCTGGTGCTGATCATCACCGTTTTTGTCTCCATCCTCAAGCCCTGGAAATCGAAAAAGCAGGCACATTGAAAAATTGGCACAAACGGATCAACATTAATTCAGAAAAACGTGCTGAAAGCACCGTGTATTCAGCAGGAAGTATTGTAATTGCAATGTAGAGAGCCACAATCGGACGACTGGGAATCTTGGGTGTTGATGCAACAGTGAATCAAGCCCGGTGTGTATTTGCACAACCGACCACATTCGAACCCCGAATTTTATATTATTGGCGTATTATGCGAAAACCAATCTTATTATCACTATCCACTGGATGCGGCCAGCCGAATTTAAGCGTGGAAGATCTGAAACATATAACCTAATTTCCCGAACAAATTATGACGAGGCTACGCCCGGCACCGGAATATCCAGCTCCTTGAGAATTTCACGCTGCGTTTTGGTAAGCTCAGTGAGTATGTGTCCATACTTTCCCGTGTAGGTCACTTTGGTGAGTGTCTCCATTTCGCGCAGGAGTTCACGCACTGTGTATTTTTCAATGAGTCCAGATGTCCTCATCCTCTGGCGTAGTTCGCTGATGAGAATCAGCGCGATGAACCGGATGAAAAGTCTTCCGTCAGCAGTCGCTGACTGGTGCATCCGCAAACGCTTCATGTCCAACGAGTTTTTCAGGTCGTCGAAGCACTTCTCAACTGCATCCTTGTCACGGTAAACCCTCATGGCTTCGATAGGATCCTTGATGCCACTGGAAAGCAGTGCCTGGAATCCCGCATATCGGCTAATGTGTTGGCTTATTGCCTCATTGTTATACGTGACCACCAGGCCACGCTTGGGCGTTCTCTTCTGAATAAGAAAATTATCATAGGCCTTCTGGTGTTCTGCTACAAGTTTGCCCGATTCGACCTCCTGCTTGTACTCCAGCAGTTCTTCGTTAAAGGAGTCTACATCCTTGGCATGATTACTCGCATTATAGTACAGGTGAAGATAGCAACGACGATTCTCCTCTCCCCAAGGGTAGAATCGCGAGTGGACATAGAGAATTTCGTCATCAAGCTTGCGATACCCGGCAGGCCCATGGATAGTCTCATGAATGTCGTCAATGGCGTGCTGTAACCACTTGTTGTTTAATGGTATCCCGATCGTAAAGCGATCACTGTGCTGCACCAGTTCGTCGATATTCTTTTTGCTGTAGAACCCTTTATCCATAACGAAATGCAGTCGCTTTACCTGAAGCGCCTTGAAGGTCAGCACAAGATTATGCAGTGTTGAGACATCGTTTATACTGCCCGGAACGCGATGGTTTCATTCAATTCCGAGTACGAAGAAATGGAGGTTATGTCATAGTAGATACTGATTGCTGCAAAAGCAAAAAAGTCTCTCTTTCCAGAATACTTTGTATTTCTCAATCCTGAAAGCTGGCAAAAAACAACAGGTGCATTACTCCCCGTACAGCCAAAAGCGGAAAAGCTTTTACGCCATACAGGGGATAAAGATGTTCGAATAGAAAAAAGGTTCAAAAAAAAGAATCATGGTTTATTTGGTGGTGGCCCAACTGTCACATGAAACTCGCAAGTTTGATCTGGCTCTGTTGGCAACCAAGGCCGGAGGAGCTGAAACTTTAAAATCTTGATTGCTGGTGGTACTTCAGATGGTATTGTAGCTCCGAATGTAAAAACTTCACTTGTCGGACTACCAGGATGAACCGGCGGTATTTGATTTGAGCTTTTATCAATGAATACCAAACCATCTGACATTTCAGTCAACGACCATGTATAGCCAGTCGAACCTGCCTGGGATATTAGTGCGACATTAAAACACTGCCCCCAAGTAGTATAGATCACATGTGGTTGAATGTTCATTAAATTATCCTCGTTAAAGTTAAATTTAAACTGGATTACTTAAAGCAAAACCAAGCGGATATATCATAAACGAAGCCCAGCTTGAGCGGCGATTCATGCCGGGTTACCCTTGCTGGACAGATAATGTCAACCCTCGTTCTCTTCCAGGCAAAATTCATGTTTACGAATTCCTTCACGAAGCAATGCTTAGAAGAATATCCCCTTATAGCGAGTTAGATGCGTATTATACCATAAATATAAGGATCACTATCTAACGGCTGGAAAATTTCAACAATAGCATCCCACATTCCTTCCGAACCAGGAAGAGAAGCCTGGCATTTATAACGGTAATTTTTTCCTTCAACAACCTGAGTTGAGACCGTATTTGGCATATAGTTAACGCCTACAAAACCAGCCAGTGCTTTAGCGAACACTTCCTTTTCTTCTGGCATGAGGTTATGGTACGGAGTCCATCCTCCACAGACAGCTTCTTGATTTGACATGATTCTACCCTCCTTCGAAAAATGTTTTTCCTACTCATATGGCTTTTCAGAATACGCCCCATTTTTTTAGCTGGTTTCTGGTATCCACTGTTCTAAACTGCCTAACATTTGCAAGACTGATTCGCTGAATTCGGAAAAGACATCCAGATATCGAAGTGAATATTAGCGATTATTATGATAATTTTAAAATGGGATTTACAAAAAAATGAGTGTTCACAGAAAATATTATCCGCATTGCAATTGCCAACCGATCAAAAAACGGAAGCTCACCAGAAAGCTCACGCTGCCCGAAACAATGATGATGAAAACAGAGCCCCCTCACTCAGCCACCTTCCTGTACCGGTTCACTGCCAGCGTAACCATCACGGCGGCATAGCCGACAAGCCAGAGCATCTGCACACGGATCTCCATCAATCCTGATCCTTTGAGCATGACGCGGCGCATGATATCGAAGAAGTGACGGACGGGATTGACGAAGGTCATGTTCTGGGCCCAGTGGGGCATGCTACATTGGGGTTTGACCCATCGGTAATCACCGAAACAGTTCACTTTCCCTCCCGCATCAGACGCGCCGCAAAGCCCGGCTCAAAAACAATCGCCCTGGCAATGCTTCCCGCAGAGAAAGCCTCTTCAATTTCTTTTGTGGAATGCAGCTCCTTTGCCATGACAAAATAGCCTGACGAGGCGAGCTTGTCGGTAATATCACAGGTAACCGCATCGTGCGACTGGTCATAGATCCCGAGATTGACCTCCTGAATTTCGTTGCGGATGGCAAAGCCAAAGAGGAGCAACTGGATAAGCGGCATCCCGAAAAGAATAGCCGCCGTTCTGCGGCCACGGAAAATGTGGTAAAACTCCTTGAGCACAAAGCCCCTGAAACTCTGCATTCCCTTCACTCCGTTAGTATCCTCGTACACCAGCCAGTTTTCTCAGGGTTCAATGGTGTGATAAAGGTGATCAGTTTTCGGGGTGATCGAAGAGGCATGGCATTACATTTCAAAATTTCTCAGTGAGTCACGTCAGAATAATCGAGCGCTCTTCTGTTCAGGCCTTTTCACTATCGGAAAAAGTTACCGTAATGCCTCGTTGACAAAGTCGTGATCAGGAACATATTTGAGCCTGCTTGACCATTTTTTATTTCACGCTATAGCAACCTGTTTTCCAGCTCTACATAACCGCTGAATTTTCGATCAGAGGACATAAGACTCGCATTATGCACGAGAGCTGTTGCAATGATTATTCTATCCTGAGGATCACTATGGTGCTCAGGCAACTCAACCGCTGTACAGGAAATTTCAGGAGTAACGGGTAGCAATTTTATACCTGATCCATCAAGCGCTTTTTCAAACCAATCACTTTTTCCAGCAGGTAAAGCAATACGTCCGTGATGCTCCAACCAAGCCACTTCAAAACAGCTTATTGCCGATACAGCGACGATATCAGCATTTTCGATCTGTTCGATTCGACACTGAGCAAGATTACCAGTATCCCTGTTCACCCACCAAAGCCATATATGAGTATCAAGAACAATCATTCAGGCAAATCCCAATTTGAGCAAGGCACGCTGCTCATGATATCGCCTTTAATGACAACCTTTCCTGCTATATCAGGATGTGGCACTCGACGAAGGGCTTCCGTAGAAACAGCATTCTCTGAAATAACCAGAAAAATAGCCTCAAGCTTTTTATTGGGGGGGAGTTTCGGCACTCGCTTCAGTTTACCCATCATATCGGTCTCCAATATCAATCGTTCTGCATACATAGCTTTCAATCAAATAAGCCGTTACGTTGAATAACACACATCAAATATCAGCAATATTTTGCTTTCACAAAAAAATAAAAAGTTTGGCAAACTTAACCCTTACAAAAATTTACCAAAGCCTCCTTTTTTCAAACAGATGTGCAGACGAGGATGGTAACACCTCTTTCAAGTAAAAAAACGATAATCTACAACTCGACCCGTTTGGCTTGAAGCAGCAAGAGCAATCAAGGCGGAAGCATCTGCGACAAGAATCATAATTGAGAAAAACCATTAAGTTCTTCAAGCAGCTCATCTCGCGTCATATCAATGACAGGTTGTTGATTGGTTTTGCAGATACTCATAAAATCATAAATATTGCAACCAGCCAACTCCGCAATCATATTCTTGCGATCTGCACCAGCTTCCCGGATTCTCACTGTTTCCAGTTCGAGATCGGGATTCGGAATGAGTAGACAGTAAGCTCACTCAGGCGACCACCTTCCGGTACCGGTTCACCGCCAGCGTAACCATCACGGCGGCATAGCCGACAAGCCAGAGCAGTTGCACACAGATCTCCGTCAAGCCTGACCCTTTGAGCATGACGCAGCGCATGATATCGACGAAGTGACGGACGGGATTGACGAGGGTCATGGTCTGGGCCCAGTGGGGCATGCTTTCAATGGCGGTAAAGAGACCGCTCATGAGGGTGAAAATGACCATGAAAAACCAGGCGACGAACATAGCCTGCTGCTGGGTTTCGGTGACGGTGGAGATGAGGAGCCCTATGCCGAGCACGACGAGCATGTAGATGGCTGAGACGAGGTAAATGAGCCAGTAACTGCCGAGCATGGGGACGTGAAAGATGAGGCAGGCAATCAGCAGGCCGATGCTCATTTCAGCAAGGCCGATAATCCAGAACGGAAGCAACTTGCCGATGATGAACTGATAGCATGAGAATGAGCGCCATCAGCCCCGGCACAAAAAGATAGACACTTTTGAGCGAAGGATTAAACATCATGAGGGGCACCGCCTCAACACCCAGCTCTGCCGACCCGAATGCCGCGTTCCGATACTCCTGCAGCACCGACGCCGTGTAACCGATGATGATTTTCGAGACATTGGGGTTTGATCCGTCAGTAATCACCGAGACCGTTCCCCTCTCCTACCGAATCAGACGCGCCGCAAAGCCCGGCTCAAAAACAATCGCCTCAGCAATGCTTCCCGCAGAGAAAGCCTCTTCAATTTCTTTTGTGGAATGCAGCTCCTTTGCCATGACAAAATAGCCCGACGAGGCGAGCTTGTCGGTAATCTCACGGGTAACTGCATCGTGCGACTGGTCAAAAATCCCGAGATTGACCTCCTGAATTTCGTTGCGGATGGCAAAGCCGAAAAGAAGCAACTGGATAAGCGGCATGCCGAAAAGAATAGCCGCCGTTCTGCGATCATGGAAAATGTGGTAAAACTCCTTGAGCACAAAGCCCCTGAAACTCTGCATTCCCTTCACGTGCATCATCACAAAAAATTCAACGAATTGAGCAGCATTGTCGCCAACAATATTTCAATTATACCTGTATTGATTGAAAATGTTCGATGGCGGGTGATTCGGCGACGATAGAAGCGCATCACTATCCGGTAAGATACATCCGTAACGCTCCTGCAAGAGGAAACTCTTTAAATGTTTGCATCATGGTATAATTAACAAACCGGAATTGCCGTCCGTATACTTCTATCATTATTTTACCTTCCATGGAAAACATGATGCTCTCATGATCAAGATAAAGATTGGTAAATTTTTCTTGTATATACTCTCCCATACCACCACCATCAAATTGAAAAGATTCATCTGGTTTCGTTTTTGCCCAGGCAATCCATTCTGAAGGTGGCAATCCACGGAGTTCCTGAAGAACATCTTGATACAACATTTCTGTATCCGGATAAAGAAGTGGATAGAGTTGTTCTAACAACGGAAGAAGCTGTGCATAAAAAATATCTTCTTTCAAGTCGAAGCCATAAAACCCATCATAGTCACGTAACAGATAAAGTGCAGGATCATAATGCAACTCAGCTTTCATACGTTCCTGCAGTTGTTCAGGTGTAAGTCGAACGCGAGCAAGTTTTTTTTTATCGACACTAATTTGCGTAACAAGCCCGATAGCCAAAAATTGTCCCATAGTGTCTCCGTTTTTTAATAATGAAAATCCACCCAATACTGTAACTCAAGACGTTCGCAACAATGCAACCAGCACACCAGCAATTCCGGCAGCTTGTTCAATGCTCATCCCACTCTCTACCCAGCAATTCCATTTGACCTGCAACAACTGAATCCATTGGGGTTTAAAATTTACATTTCGTATCATTTTGAGTATCAAACGGTATTATTTTTATATATTTTCGGGAATTGTCTTCTCCAAATATATAATGTTTTTATAATGGTTATCAAGAACGAATTAAACGCAAATAGTTTAATTACTGCGATGCGAAACTTTTTTTTCGAGCTTCAGGTCGATATACTGAAACAGTCCATACATTGATGTCCGATAGAATGCCCGTCCAAAGAGATAAAAGAAAATGCCACCCATAGATGGCACTGCGTATGGTAACAACAAACGGGAAATGCGCCACCAAACTACGCTTTTATCATAAAGCCGCCCATCATAAGAAAATATAATGAGTTATATTTCAGGCAATAATGCTCGGCTGGTGGCGAGGAAAAGAAATAATTTCTGGATTGTTACCATCTTTGGTAACTTCGCCCTATGGCGTATCAAATTGACTATTTTCACCCTCGGATACTGAAAGAGATTGAGGGTTGGCCGGAGTCGATCAAGACGGATTACGCACGCGTTGTTGAATTGCTTATGGATTACGGCCATGATTTGCGTATGCCCTGTTCACGGGCAATGGGAAATGGCTTGTTTGAGATTCGGCCCAAGGGAAAGGATGGCATTGGAAGAGCACTCTACTGTTTTCAGACAGGAGAGCTAATCATTATCCCGCACGCATTTATCAAGAAATCGCAAGCGACGCCACGAAAAGAGATGGTGCTCGCGCTTAAAAGAATGAAGGAGGTAATCAATGGATGATCTCAAATACCAGCCTGTGGAGCACAATCACGAAGAATTTCTCCGCAAGGCAATGGTAAATAAAGAATTTAAAGCGGGGTATGAGGCTCTTGGACCGAAGTATGCCCTGATGCGGGAACTCCTTGCCGCCCGCCAGCGCTCAGGCATGACGCAAGAAGCTGTTGCTCTGAAAATAGGCACGTCAAAAAGTGCCATCTCCAGACTGGAATCCGGCAGCAAGCATACCCCCTCTGTTGCCACGCTGAGGAAATACGCCGATGCAGTTGGCTGCGAACTGGAAATCAAACTGATCAAAAAAAAGGAACCGCAAACGATCTGAGTTGCTCCTTAATGTGCCATTTATTCAGTTCTTCCGGGTCGGGCAAGCTGGATAAAGACTTCGTAGATCATCTCCCAGAAGCGGCGCCTGGTTACCGAATCGACACCGCCGGTTGGCTCGTAAAGAAAGACGATTTTTGGTTCGTGCAGGATAGCGACAGAAAAAGCGAGCTTCTGTTTCCAGCCGAGAGGAAGCGATGCAAGGCGCACATGGGCAACCGACACCACAGTTTGAGCATTTCATTGATGCTGTTCTGGATGGTCTCAAGCTGTTTTGAGGAAACGGCCCCCTCATCCAGAAGCCTCCGGTAGCGCTCATCATCACGCTTCAGGCCAGAAGCCGAATGCGGGAAAAGACATAATCGAGTGAGTCTTCGTTCAGAACAACCCGCGAAAAGCCTGTCGAACCAAGCTCCATTGGCCTGTTATCCCTGTCGCTGATGAACTTGCGACCTTGCTTGCCGTTGTACCAGTAAACCAGCCTGATTTTGTTTCCTTCGATTTCAAGTGCCGTAATACCCCGTTTTCCAATGGCACAGCCGGAATTAAAAATACTTGGAATGGTGATATTGTTGTACAGACCACTCCGGAGACCAATTTTCTTACCCTGTTTATAGCTGGCGTCAAGCTCAATTTTCAACGCTGCAATTTTGCGCTCGATAAGCATGCGTTTTGTACTATCCGCCGAAGGGTATGCCCGGCAGAGTTCCTCAATTCTGAAGTTCAGAAAATCCACTTTTGAGAGTGATTCAAACAAGGGGCGGTGGGTGTGACCTATGATGGAGACAATTTTCGCCTGGTTTGAGAACTCGTAAATCGATTTTTCGATGGCAAATCTTCTGGTACTGTTATAGGCCGTGGAAAAATTTCTTATGCCGACAGGTTTGGCGATATAGCGAATAAAAAGGACAATGGCCCGACTGACCATTGGGTAGGTTTCCCATAAAAGAACCGACGCCTGGTGGCCATGAAAAAGCAGAAGTGTTTCATTTCCATAATGAAATTTCAGCGATTCAACCATCGATGAAGCGAGGCGATATTCTTTCTCATCAAGCAGTTCAGCATCATGGTTCCCGTAGGTTTTCCAGAAGAAGCCATTCTGCCCAAACTTGAGAAAAAGATCGTAGAAATCACCCCACTCCGATACTATGCTTTCGAGTGAAAACTTGAACAGCTCTTCCACATCACCATTAAGAACAAGACTGTATTTTTCTGGTAAATAATAGCTCCCGAGCATGGTTTTAACCAGTTCGGCATTCCGCCTGAACTCATCGCGCCTGCCACCATTGCCCATGTGCAGGTCGCTGAGAATCAGAACTTTCGAGGAGTTATCAAGGCTGACAGAACTTGCTTTTTTAAGCAGATGCTCAAGATGGGGATGCTTCTTATTATGAAGACTCATAGTTCGTACAACCGTTCTTCCCGGTCCAGAGTAGTTGTCATTCCGGCGCAGAGACTCACTACTGATATAGTTAAAAAAAGTTACCCCCGCAAGATTGAACCAGGCAATTCAGGGCTTACAACGCAAACGGCCTTGGGGATCAGATGGTGAATATAATCTCCCCTTTCGATAGCAATTGAAAAAAAAGAGAAAATTAGCTTTCTTGTGCTCTCTGCAAATCATTGCACTCTGGCTCATCAATCTTTGACTTGACATCTTGATCTCTCCCGAACGATTCCGCAAAATCCGTTACATGCTGCTTCATCGCCAGCCTGATCTGACGGTTATCATGGATAACGTCAACAAGGCGAATAACCTGTCAGCCATTATACGCAGTTGTGATGGTGTCGGTATCCACGAAATCCATGCTGTTTCATACCGTAAATCTATCTATGCCAAACAGAATGCTGCTGCTGGTGCAAGCAAGTGGCTGACGCTAACCCTCCATCCTGATATTGCATCGGCTTACAGAAAGGTATCGGCTTGCGGTATGCAAATCCTTGTCGCAACCGGCAAAGAGGGGTCACGGGATTTCAGAACAATCGATTATACGGTTCCAACGGCTCTTGTAATGGGAGCAGAATGGGATGGTATATCAGAAGAGGCGATTAAGGGGGCAGACCATGCCATTACGGTGCCCATGTTTGGTATGGTGGAATCATTGAATGTTTCTGTGGCAACAGCGGTCATTTTGTTTGAAGCACAGCGACAGCGGGCCGAAAAAGGGATGTATAAACAACAGCAACTTGAAGAGAATTGCTTTGAACGGATGCTCTTTGAGCACGCATACCCCCGCCTGAGCCGTGAGTTCAGGGAAAAGGAGTGCGCCTATCCACGACTTGATGCTGATGGCAGGATTTGCTCAAACGAGCAGAAAAATGCCGGGCAGTGAAGAGATCACAAGCCCGGCACGTTCATTCTCAGTACATGACGATGCGGGGCAGTTTTTTGGCCTGACTGATCCACGCTTTGAGCTGATCTATTGAAGGAAGCTGTTGAACCATTTTCTTCTGTTTGTTGACCTCCTGCATTTTCGCATGAAGATTCAACGGATTACGCTGTGCCAGCTCGGGAACCGTATCAACGCCGGAAGCTTCAAGCAATTCAGACCAGGAAAATCCAACCCCCTTAATTCTTGCCAGATCAGCACGGTTGATCAATGTAAGAACATCGTTCTCACCAAGGCCGGTTGCACCCGAAAGCTCCTTTCGACCGTTTCTGTCGCGCCCTCTTTCAAGGAGATTTTCAAAACTCTTCACGCCAGCCTTGACCAGCTTCAAGGCATGTTCTTCTTTTATACCTTCGAGAGATGCAACATCAACGACCTCTGGTGGCTGCACGGCTGGGGCTGAAACAGCAACAACCGGCTGAACTACCGTGGAGGAGACTTTCAGCATCACCGGCTCAAGTGTTGCAGGAAGCTGGTGAGAGAGTGGCGCCTCAAACAGAGCCATGAGCTCTTCCCTGAAAGGAATCATTTGCGATGCTGAAGTCAAAACAAGCTGCAGGGCAGCGCCAACAGACTCCAGAAGATCTCCCGGGAGTTCCTTTCCGTTCATCTCTCCCCTTGCTATCCTTCCAGCAAGATTTTGAACACCGGGCACAATCTTTGCCGCAACATCCCATCCCATGACGGCGCCATAGGCAAACAGGGCAAGAGGATTGCCAAACAGCATTCTGCGCACCTCTTCAGGGCGGGAGAGCAGCTTCAGGGTACCCTCTTTTTCAATGGTCGCCTGACAGGCAAGACGTCCGCCACTCTGAATCTGTCGCTCAGACAAAAAGGCATTTTCAATCTCCGTCAGCGGAGAGAGACACTCACCCCCTTCCTGAACCGTGACATAGCAGGCCTGGCAAACACCATGCCCACCACATACGTAGCCAACATGGCTGTGATTGAGCCGCGCAACCTTTCCAAGTGTCTGACCGGGCACAGCCTGACAGGAGAGATCATTAATAGTGAGATTCATGATTGTATTGTTAATTAATAGATTAGTTAATAGAGAACAGACGAAATCAATTCACTGGAAAAAGAGTAAGCACAGTATGGTGGCTGGCTCGGTTCTCCCTTCCGGCATCTTCTTCAGGGCTGCAGGAGTTCCCTGTAGCTATAGACAAAAGCAATGGTTCCAATCTTCTCATTCAATCCCATAACCGGAATAACAAAAAGGCTTCTCCCCTCAGGCAGCGCATAAGAAACCGGCACAAGCACACCAAGCCTCATTTGGGGATAATGCCGGGAAAAAGAGCTTCCCTGCAGTTTTCGATCAGTGGATATTTTGATAATGCCTGAGGGATCAACAAGCATGATCAAGCCAAACCCTTTTCTCTGGATCAATTCGTTAAAATACTCTTCGATCTGGCCATAATTGGAGTGCATCAACTCTTTGCGTACCGACCAGGCCAGAGGAAGGGCAAAAAGCTGGATATCCTGACGCTGCATGAGCACAGATCGGCTCTCTGCAAGCTCCGAAAGCTCTTGCAGTTTCCGTTCTCCCTGATAGCGTGTTAAAAAAATCCCTCCGACAAGCAGCACAAGAACAAGCGGTACCACGATCAGAAAAAAACGTTTCCAGAACGAGGGCTTTTGCGGCGGGGTTTCCCCTGAATCATTGCTGCTTTTCATGATGAGATTAATTATAGTGTTGCCGCTCCTGAACGGGTGAGATAAAATGCCTCTTTTTCCTCAATCAGTCTCCGTTCTTCGGCTGACTGATCACCATAACCGATAAGATGAAGCGCTGAATGGAGGGTAACACGAAGAAGTTCTTGCTGAAAATCAACCGAGAATCTGGCAGCATTTTCCTTCACCACATCGAGCGAGATATAAAACTCCCCATCGATTTCAGCTCCTTTGTTGTAACGAAAGGTAATGGTATCAGTTGGATAATCATGACCGAGAAACTCACGGTTAATGCGCTGGATCATTTTGTTGCCGCAGTAGACACCCACAATCGACTCAACCGTAAAACCTTCGTTTTCCAGAACCAGAAGAACCGCTTTTTCAAGCAGTTGCTCCGGAATCTCCTTTTTGGTGGTATTATGGATTTGCAGCATCATCGATCAGTGTTTGTGATGAGTTGATAAGGGCATCAATATGTTTGAGCTCATTTTTCCGTACTCTGAAGGTCAGCTCAACCTCTTCATCCACATGGCGTTTATCGATAACTTCAGTATGTTCGTAGAGCCAGGTGATCAATTTATAATTGGAGACATGGATGCTGATTTTGCGTTCGGAGTAATCACGGGCAACCTGCTGGCCAATCATCTCCTTGAGAAGTGAAAGATTGAGTCCCCGCTTGGCGGAAATAAAAACTGCATCTGGATATTTCTCGCTCATTTCACGAAGGATCGAGGGATCTTCGAGGGCGTCAATCTTGTTGAAAACATCAATGATGTTGTCGTGCCCGACACCGATCTCCTTGAGGGTATCACGTACAATCTGCATCTGATCCTCAAAACCGGGATGGCTGATATCAATCACATGGAGCAGGAAGTCGGCCTGAAGTACCTCGTCAAGGGTCGATTTGAAACTCTCGACAAGCGTATGCGGAAGTTTGCGGATAAAACCAACCGTATCCGAAAGCAGTACAAGCTTGTTGATGTTCAGTTCAAGACGGCGGGTTTTGGTATCGAGCGTCGCAAAGAGCCTGTTTTCGGCAAAAGCCTCAGCCTCGGGGCAAAGGGCATTCATCAGGGTTGATTTGCCTGCATTGGTATAGCCCACAAGAGAGACTCTCGGCACCGTCTGCCGTCCGCGAGTCTGGGTATCGTGCTGCAGCGACACCTCCCGAAGCTTCTTTTTCAGCAGGGCAATCCGGTTGCGAACCAGACGACGGTCAGTCTCGATCTGGGTTTCACCAGGGCCTTTATTACCAATTCCTCCCTTCTGTTTCGAGAGGTGAGTCCACTGCCCGGAAAGACGGGGAAGCATGTATTCGAGCTGGGCAAGTTCGACCTGCATCTTTGCCTGTGCCGATTGAGCCCTTATGGCAAAAATCTGCAGAATAAGCCCGGTACGGTCAATAACCTTGCATTCGAGTGACTTTTCAAGGTTTCTGGCCTGGGCGGGGGAAAGATCGTCATCAAAAATGACAAGATCTATCTCCTTCTCCTTGACAAAAAGTACCAATTCCTCAACCTTCCCTTTTCCGATACAGTAGGCTGGATCGCGCAGTTTTTTGTCCTGTATGAACGATTCCACCGTATCGGCTCCGGCGGTATCGGCAAGAAAAGCAAGCTCGTCGAGATATTCTTCAACGAGGGAACGGGGTATTTCAGGGGGGGAACAGAGTCCGACAAGAACGGCCTTTTCCCTTCTATTTTCAGAAGTAACAGTATTCAACAGGGCAGTAGTAAATTACGTAAGCATTTGAATGATAAAGAGCTGCAACTTGGCATGTTGCTATATTACAACCATTGTTTTATCTTGACAGCTCATTCTTGTAAACGCACCAATACCCTAAAAAGGTACACATTTTTGCTTTCACCCCATACCGCAATCGGGTAAAAAAGCTGTGACGACCAGAACAGGCTAATATAAGTGAGCATGGCAGATGAATCACAACGATAACCCAAACAGTGCAGGCACGAAGACCGAAAAGCTGATAACGCTTGAAGAGGCCTATAGCTACTGTCGGCAGATTTCACAGCATCATGCAAAAACCTTCTATCTTGCAAGTATGTTTCTGCCAAAAAAACAGCAGAAACCGATTTTCGCCATCTACGCATTGCTGCGCACGGTTGATGACGTTGTCGATATGGCCGAGGCTCAACTGAACAACGGCCTTATTACCAGCAAAGAGATCCAGAGGATACTTGAAGAGTGGAAATCAAAGCTTACAGCGTGCTACGGCGGCAAAACCGGCAATGACCCCATCATGATTGCCTGGCACGATACCCTGAAAAGCTATTCGATCCCGATTGAACTCCCGCTCGACCTGATGGATGGTGTTGCCATGGATATCGAATTCAAGCCATTCGAGACCTTCGATGACCTTTACGTCTACTGTTACAAAGTTGCCGCCGTCGTCGGGCTGATGACCTCCGAAATATTTGGCTACAGCGACAAACGGGCACTTGAACATGCCATAGAGCTTGGCATTGCCATGCAGTTGACCAACATCCTGCGCGACATTGGCGAAGATGTTGACCGTGGAAGAATCTACCTTCCGCTTGAGGATCTGCGCCGTTTCAAGTATTCGAAAGAGGAGATGATGCAGAAAAAAATAAACGACAACTTTCTCAATCTGATGAAGTTTCAGATCGAACGGGCAAGAGGTTACTACCGCTCCTCCGACAAAGGAATCCCCATGCTTGAAAAAGAGAGCCGCTTTGGTGTCGCCATCAGCAGCGTCAACTATGGCAATATTTTAACCGCCATTGAGAAAAACCGGTACGATGTCTTTTCAACAAGGGCCTATCGCTCTTTTTTTCAGAAAATCAGCACCATACCCTACGTCTGGCTGAAAACCCGTTCAGGCTCGTGAGCAGCAGCAGCCAAATCTTGCACAAAAAAGTACCCTCAGTGATTCAGAGATAAATGAGCCATTGAGCATCAAATCAGAGTTGACCCTATTTTTTCATTTTACAGAATTCCACAGGCTACCGACCATCATGCATACAGAGAAGGAACCGAACAAGAATACCCCGGAACAGCAAACCCCGATTTCGCTGAACGACCAGATGCAGCGCCGTCTTGAAGAGCGCCAGCAGCTTATGGAGGCAGGAGTCAACCCCTACCCTACCCACTTTGAGGTCACCCACTCTTCCGGTGAAATCATCGATAATTTTGTAGAGGAGGCCAAAACGCCGGTCTCCGTGGCAGGACGCATCATGACCATCCGAAAGATGGGCAAAGCCTCCTTTTTCCACCTCCAGGACTCGGCAGGCAGAATCCAGATCTACATGAAAAAGGATGAAGTTGGCGACGCCACCTACGACACCTTCAAACTGCTCGACATCGGCGATATCATCGGCATCAAGGGCTTTACCTTCAAAACCAGAACCGGCGAAATCTCCGTTCATGCCGAATCGCTGGAGCTGCTCACCAAATCGCTGCGCCCCATCCCCGTCGCCAAGGAGAAAGAGGTTGATGGTGAAAAGGTTGTTTTTGACGCCTTCAGCGACAAGGAGCTTCGTTACCGCCAGCGCTATGTTGACCTCATCGTCAATCCGGAGGTCAAGGAGACCTTTATCAAGCGGAGCGCCATCGTCTCCTTCATGCGCAACGCTTTTACCGGCAAGGGATGGCTCGAGGTTGAAACGCCGATTCTGCAACCCATCTACGGCGGCGCAGCGGCTCGTCCCTTTACGACGCACCATAATGCGCTCGACATGCAACTCTACCTGCGCATTGCCAACGAACTCTACCTCAAGCGGCTCATCGTCGGCGGCTTTGACGGCGTCTTTGAGTTTGCCAAGGATTTCCGCAACGAAGGGATCGACCGCTTCCACAACCCTGAGTTCACCCAGGTTGAACTCTACGTTGCCTACAAGGATTACAACTGGATGATGGAAATGGTCGAAGAGCTCTTCAGCCAGACCGCTTTGGCCGTCAACAAGAGCGAAGTGACCACCTTTCTCGGCAACGAAATCAGTCTCAAGCCCCCTTTCCGCCGCCTGAGTATCATCGACGCCATTACCGAATACACCGGCCAGAATATTGCAGGACAATCCGAAGAGCAACTGCGCTACACAGCCAAGGATCTCGGCCTCGAACTCGACCCCAAAATCAGCAGCGGCAAGATCATCGATGAAATTTTCGGTGAATTTGTGGAGCCCAAGCTCATCCAGCCAACCTTCATCATCGACTACCCCACCGAGATGTCGCCCCTTGCCAAGGAACACCCCTCACAGCCCGGCATTGTTGAGCGCTTTGAGCTGATCATCGGCGGTAAAGAGGTCTGCAACTCCTTCTCCGAACTCAACGACCCCGTCATCCAGCGCGAAAGGCTCGAATCGCAGGCAAAACTGCGCCAGCGCGGCGACGAAGAGGCGATGATTGTAGACGAAGACTTCCTCCGCGCCATCGAATACGGTATGCCTCCATGCGCCGGTATCGGCATTGGCATTGATCGTCTGGTGATGATTCTGACCGGGCAGGACTCCATCAGGGAGGTTATTTTCTTCCCGCATTTGAAACCGGAGTAGGGTAGAAAATAGTTTTGCTGGTCATGCTCAGACTCCAACACAGGTTACCGAAATGAAACGCAAAGTGTACATCGAATCATCCGTTATCAGCTACCTGACGGCTCGACCAAGCAAGACAATTCTCGGAGCGGCCCACCAACAGCTTACGCAAGCCTGGTGGGAGAAACGCTTTGAATACAATCTTTTCGTCTCACAGTCAGTTTGGCAAGAGTGCGCAGCAGGAAACCCCGATGCAGCAGAAAAAAGGCTGGCTGCACTTGAAGGATTGGATATATTGCTGGTAACTGAAGAGATGATTGCTCTTGCCGAAGCGCTGATCAACCAGCGACTCATTCCGGCTAAAGCAATTGAAGATTCTCTGCATATTGCCATTGCCACCTTGCACCATGTTGATTTTTTGCTTACATGGAATTGTCGGCATATTGCCAACCCTGTGATTCAGGAAGGCATTGCAGAATATCTTGAAAAACAGGGATTATTTTTGCCGATTATCTGTACACCTGAAGAACTTATTGGAGGAAATAACGATGAATGATGAAATTATTGATGAAGTACACTCCATCAAAGAGGCGATAGGCGAAAAGTTCAACTATAATCTTCGAACTCTTTTTGAAGAGATCAAACGTGGCGAAGCTGAATCTCAAGCAAAAGGAATGAAGCTGATCTCGCCTCCTGTTAACCCTGCCGGTTTTCCTGGCTCTGCATTGCAGCGAGGAAAAGCAATAAACCGCAATCTCTATCACAATGCTCCAGTGTGACGAAACAGGCTCGACTGGCGAATTCTTGCCGAGCTGAAAGAGGCCTTTCAGGAGTCTGAACTCCCCTTTCGGATCGATCTGCTCGACTGGAATGCAATTTCAGATGAGTTTCGTGCCGTTATCGAAAAGAGCGGGTATGAGGTGATTTCCGGGAGATCGTCTGGTTTTGGTGCTTGAAACCGGCAGAGGGTGCTTTTTTTACACACATGGAATTATCTGCCATAATAACCCCCTCTGCTGAAGGTGGATACGTTGCATTCAATCCTGAAACAGGGACGACAACTCAGGGTGAAAGCATTGAAGAAGCCCTTGCGAATCTGCGCGAAGCGACTGAACTCTATCTGGAAGAGTTTCCGTTAACGCTTACAGGACGCTCTTAGCTGACAACATTCCAGGTTGCGACACATGCCTAAATTACCCATTGTTTCTGGTTCTGAAGTCATTCGGGCTTTGCAACGTCTGGGTTTTATTGTGCTTCGTCAACGAGGCAGATATTAACCCCTATCGTGCTGCATTCGTTGATCGACATAAGAGCGCAAGACAGCGTTTATTTTGGTCTGATAGCCCTTCCCCTGATTGCGGAAAAATTCCATGACATCATAATCAACGCGCATGTTGAGGACGGCCTTGGGCTGGGGTAATTCCACTGACGCTTTCGACCAATCAACCACCATGCCTGCTTCGTCGGGATCGGAAGCAATAGCCACTTCAATCTCCGCATCCGTCATAGCAGCAGCTTGCGCCCAATTGCTTTTGCTCTCGCCGCGCTCCTGCATTGCGCGTAATTCCTTATCCGTGTACTTGACGATACGCTCTTTCCTCGCCATGTCGTGCCCTCCTGAATGATATTAGTCTTCGAGTCCCCCCTCGCCATGTCCATACAACGGTATGAAACCTCCCGTCAAAAATGGCTATCGTGAGAAATCGCGCTTCAACGGGGTAATCCGATTGAGCGGTGATGGTCTTTCGTCCATCAAAAAGCAGTTGCGCATCTATAAAATCGAGCCCATGCTTTTCAAGGTTCACTAACCGCTTCTCTTCGTCCCATTCAAACATTTTTTTTAAAATCTACACAATTCGTATACACATGATAAGGAAAAAACTCTTGATATGCGAAAAAAAACCATGATACACTTATTCCGGGAAAGGTCGGACGGTAATTCCGCCAACTATCGACCACTTTTTTTCTCTGAGCGGGACAGGCTAACCGATAAAACTCGCGATCGATGAGTGGACGACTGACAGTGTTGTGAGAGCAGTTTTTTGGCTCCAAACGTCGGCCCACCTTCGGTGGGCAGACGAAAACGTTTCCCTGTCTTTGCCGAGAGCCATTTACAGTAAGCAACTGCATCATTCCAGCTCACATGCAATACGGGATGGTTCTCTTCACTCTGGGAACGCACACTGCCCGACACACCATAACGCCAGTTTACTCCATCCGCTCGTTTCACTTCACCATTGGTGAAAATAACGCTGAAACCAGCTTTATCGGCATCTGTCCGGTACCCCGATGCTCCCCATAATCCTTGCCGTTTCAGTCAGAGCTACGATGATGCGCTGATAGTGGCGAATTTCCCCGAAAGCTGGTCTACAAAACCTTAACCGTTGGAACTCATCCACGCTTTGAAAGCGGCAAAAAACTTGCGATATTCATGCAGTAACAGTTCACTGCTGAACAGTTATACCGCAGAAATGCTTATAATAAATTGGCGTACTGTGTTTCTGGTTCCTGATCCAGAACGCAGAAACGGTTGCTATAAGTTGAAGAACCCAATGCATAGCCCTTTTTGGAGAAAAAGATTATGATGAACACTCAAGAACTTAAAACAACCGTATCAAAACTTTCGCCGGATCAACTTTTACAGTTTGCAGAGTGGTTCGAAGAGTTTCTGGCTGACCAGTGGGATAAAAAAATCGAATCCGATATTACAACAGGTCGCCTTGATGCACTTGGGGAACAGGCTGACAATGAATTTCTGGCTGGTCGAGCAAAACCGCTGTGAATCATTTTACCATATCGGAATTTTGGTTCCATTACCAACAACTCCCCAAAGATATCCGTAATTTAGCAGATAAAAATTTTGAGCTGCTTCGAAGTAACCCGCGCCATCCATCAGTACGATTATAAAAAGTCGGGAATTTTGGTCAGCACGTATCGGATTACGTTACCGTGCATTAGCAAAAGAAAGAGCTGAGGGGCTTGTATGGTTTTGGATAGGTTCACATCATCATTATGACGAAATAATCGAATCAAAAGAATAACCAACCCCGTGTTAACGTTTGCTTGACGAAGTATCCTCCACACCAACCATATCAATCTCCCGCATAATTCCCTCTGTCTCCGTCAGTGCTTCGATGATGCGCTGATAGTGGCAGACATCTTCGAAGCTGAGCACTCTCCCCTTCCTGTCTTTGAGCCACTTTTGTGCGGGTTGGTTCATCAATGCATACCAGATTGATGCCAAGCTGTAAGGCCGTTTGTATAACCGATGCTTCTCCGCTATCAAGCGTGTTTTGCAGATAAGGCATAAGCACCATTGGCTCAGGGCTAATATCCAACCATGATGCCTGCTCAAACACCTCGACCCCAAAAGCATCCCGACCACCAGCCCGGATTTCTTTGGCCACCTCATAGGGCACGACGACCCTTGAGTACAGGCAACGAAGCACATCAAGGTTTCCTGTTGCGGCAGTCAAAGCAATGAGTGGCGTGGTGTTGATAACAACCGCTTTCGTTTGATCAGGCATTGCTGACATCCTGGGCAAGCTCGTGCTGATCCAGATCAATCATAGGTACACCATACCGGTGCAGTTCAGCCACAAATTCTACCCTGCTCATGCCGATGAGCGTAGCAGCCATTCCGGACGACAGCCGTTTCATTTCAAAAAGTTTGATGGCCATAGCCAGCTTGGCCTCTTTTATGAATTGCTGCGGTGTGCATTGTGCTGCATCAGGAAGATTGCTTGGCACTTCAAGAAGGAGTTGCATGGTTTTCTATGGTCCAGCATGATTAGGATGCCCTGATTGGTTAAGGTCAACCAATAGTCAAGAAACACATTTTTAACGAAAAAAAATTGATTTTTATTTCCATAACGTCGGACCACATAGTTTGCTGGCTCAAAAAGTGCCGCTGCTGCTTTCGGTGCCTCCGCCGCTTTTGCTGGCAATGATCCACTGAAAAGCAGGAACACCGCAAGAAAAAAGGCTAAAACGATAGAACATAAACGTTTTGGTTTCATCTTTTGCCTCCAAGGTTATGGACTCTCGTGAAAATTCAAAGCAGTTGATGAGCGATTTAGCGCTTATGCAGTGGTTTCACAAAAAGGTGTTAACGGCTGGTGCAATTCTGCCTTTTTTCCGGATTCTTTTTTTTCAGGCAAAATTGCCGAAGCGAGAGAAGCATGTTGTCGATGGTGTAATACTATTTGGTAAACAATATTATTTTTGGTAAGGTATTCTTACTCCATTACTCTTTTTGATGTGAATGCCATGTTAGCCAAACTTACCAGCAAAAATCAGTTGACCTTGCCAAAGTCTATTGTAAACTCAATTCCTAAAACAGATTACTTTGAAGTGGAAGTTGAGAATGGTCGCATCATGCTTACGCCTGTGCGTATGCAGCAAGCAGATGCTGTGCGTGCCAAATTAGATGCTTTGGGTATTAATGACCAGGATGTTCTGGATGCAATACAGTGGGCAAGAAAAAGTAAGCCGTGAGCTATCGCATAGTGCTTGATACGAACTGCATTATTTCTGCATTGATATTTTCACGCCAGAAAATGTCGTGGTTGCGTCACAACTGGCAGTCCGGGGCTATCATCCCGTTAGTCAGCAAGGAAACGGTCAGCGAACTCTTGAGAGTGTTGGCCTATCCAAAATTCAAGCTCACAAAAACGGAGCAATTGGTACTACTGGCTGATTTTCTGCCTTACGCAGAAACGGTCACTTCGCTTGAAGTACCACTTAACTTGCCAGTAATCAGAGATACAGCAGATCAAATGTTTTTAACGTTAGCCGTAGTTGGCAAGGCGGATGCTTTAGTAACTGGTGATAACGACCTGCTTGTTCTTAAGGATCTCTTTAAAACTCCGCCAATTATGTCGCTCAGTGAATTTGAGCAATGGCAAAAAAGCTGAACGGATGATTTCGCTGGTTGCGTTCATGCTTTTTTATTGATATTTGCGGAAACCGACCGGCAATTATGGGGGGGGGAGGGGCAGATATTCAGTTCCAAAGTTGAAGTTATAATCGGAAAACATTCCTGTTCCATGGCGTTATCTATCGCTATTATTTGACGAGTGATGATTCAGACGTGTACGTCTTGACCGCATCAATGATTTTATGAGCTGCCTGAACCGGCTCCAGACCAGAAATGTCAACCTGCAGGTTTGCTCGTTTATAACTTGTGCCAAAGTAGGTCATGTCACCCTTTACCTCCCGCAGGTACAATTTCTTCTCTTTGAGCGTCAACTCTTTTTCGATCGGGCGGGAGTCGATGTCGTAGAAGCGGAGCCTCTCTACAATATTTTCCGGTTTATCGGTAATCACCACCTTGATTCCATTGTTCTTCTTCAATACCTTCAGGTATCCTCCCATCAGGCCACCTGGAGACAATGCGATAACTGACTCCGCGCTTTCCGGACGATTCAGCAAATCTGCAAGAGCTTTTGCAGCCTCTTCACGAAACTCGTACATGTTAAAACAGCTCTGCTGAAGACGTTCAATACTCGTTTTAAAGAAGGCTTCAACTTCCACATCCAGATCAAAAAAATTTACCCCAAGCAGTTCGGCAATTATTTTGCCAATCGTTGATTTTCCGACACAACCGACACCTGTTAAAAAGATTTGCACTGGCACCTCACAATTTTATTGACACTTTTTTTTACTGTTGAACTCCATAGTACTCCCGATACCAGGCAACAAAACGGCGTATGCCCTCAGGCACGGTGGTTTCAGGTTTGTAGTGAACATCCTGCATAAGCTGATCAACGTCGGCATAGGTGTCGGGCACATCTCCGGGCTGGAGTGGGAGAAACTCTTTTATGGCAGTACGGCCAAGCTGCTCTTCAAGAGCCTTGATATAGTCCATGAGTTCGACCGGATTGCTGTTGCCGATATTGTAGACTCTCCATGGCGCCTTGCTTGTCCCAGGGTCGGGAGTGAGGCCTGACCAGTCGGGATTTGGCACGGCAACATGATCGAGTGTTCTCAGAACTCCTTCGGTAATATCATCAATGAAGGTAAAATCGCGGCGATGCTTGCCGTAATTGAAGATCTGAATGGGCTTGTTGTTCACAATAGCATTGGTAAAGAGAAAGAGCGCCATATCAGGCCTGCCCCACGGACCGTAAACGGTAAAGAAGCGGAGCCCGGTTGTTGGCAGATTGTAGAGATGGCTGTAGGTATGCGCCATCAGCTCATTGGCCTTTTTGCTGGCGGCATAGAGTGAAAGGGGATGATCGACATTGTCGTGCACCGAAAAAGGCATGGTCTCATTTGAACCGTATATGGAACTTGAAGATGCATAAACCAGATGTTTCACATCGTTGTGGCGGCATCCTTCAAGAATATTGAGGAAGCCCACAATGTTGCTTTCAACATAGGAGTGGGGATTCTGGATTGAATAGCGCACACCCGCCTGTGCGGCAAGATTGATCACACCATCGAACTTCCCTTTCCCAAAAAGCTCTTCCATGGCAGCACGGTCGGAGATATCAGCTTTTACAAAGGTAAATCCTTCAAAGGGCGTAAGCATTGAAAGCCGTGCCTCCTTGAGCGTGACGTCATAATAGTCATTGAGATTATCAACCCCGGTAACCTGCTCACCCCGTTCCAGAAGTCGTTTGCAGACATGGAATCCTATAAATCCGGCTGCGCCGGTCACGAGTATCTTCATTGCTCTTGATCAGTAATGAGTTACAGGCACGATATGAGTTGCCCTGGGAAAATGTGATCTCTTGCGAAAGGCCATAATAAAAACAATTCCCCGACCTGACAAGACGAAAAATCCTGAATTCCACAAGGATGCAGCCTGAAATCGGAGTTTGCGTCCTGTACTTCTCCTCAAAAACCAACAAAACGGTAAAATTTCTCGTTGAATTTTAAATTATTTAGGTATATTCTTCGATTAGCCGAAATATTTAAGTCAGCAAGAGCAGTAAAAAGTGATTCTCCATCAACAACAAGAATCTAATCCGTATGATTCGCTTCTTTGAGCGCTACGAAGCCGAAACCTCCCAGTTTTTTGACGAGGTTATCTCAAAAGAGGGAAGCCCCCGGCCACATTACGACAAGATGCTTCACCGCTTCAGTCAGTTTTCCGTAGATGATATCAAAGCCCGACGGGAAATTGTCAATATTTTTTTCCGGAACCAGGGTATCACCTTTACCGTCTATGGCGAAAATGAGGGAGTTGAGCGCCTTTTTCCATTTGATCTTATTCCAAGAGTTGTTCCTGCCCACGAATGGCAGACTATTGAGAAGGGGCTTATGCAGCGCATTACAGCGCTCAATGCGTTTCTTCATGATATCTACCATGGCCAGAAAATTCTCAAAGAGAGGATTATTCCTGCCGAACTGATCCTCGGCAGCCAGCATTTCAGAAGGGAATTTATCGGGGTTAATCCACCACTCGGCATCTACATTCATGTCACCGGCAGCGATATTATCCGCGACGGAAAAGGGAATTACATGGTGCTCGAAGACAACCTGCGCACCCCGAGCGGGGTCTCCTATATGCTGCAAAACCGGCAGGCGATGAAACGCGCCTTCCCGGTTTTGTTCGACAAATACAAAATTCGCCCGATCGAAAATTATCCCCAGGAGCTGCTCCGCACCCTGCAGGAGATCAGCCCGGTATCACGCCGTGAACCAAACGTCGTGTTACTGACCCCTGGCATCTATAACTCTGCCTACTTTGAACACAGCTTCCTTGCTCGCCAGATGGGCATTGAACTGACCGAAGGAAAAGATCTCGTTGTCAACAACAACAAGGTCTACACCCGAACGACTCGCGGACTTGAGCAGGTTGATGTGATCTATCGCAGGGTTGACGATGCTTATCTTGATCCGCTTGTCTTCCGCCCGGACTCGAAACTTGGCGTTGCGGGCCTCGTTAATGCCTATCGTAAAGGCAATGTCACCCTGGCCAACGCAATCGGTTGCGGTGTAGCCGACGACAAGGTGATCTACAGTTTTGTACCGAAGATCATCAAGTACTATCTCGGAGAGGATCCAATTCTGGAAAATGTTCCAACCTGGCTGGCAAGCAATCCTTCAGATCTGAAATATATTCTGGCAAACCTTGGTTCACTGGTAGTAAAAGCTGCCAATGAATCGGGAGGATACGGGATGCTGATTGGCCCGGAATCAACAATTGAGCAGCAGGAGAATTTTGCGGAGATGATTGTGGCCAATCCACGCAACTATATTGCCCAGCCCACGATTTCTCTTTCGCGACACCCCAGCTTTTTCAATGACACGGAACTTTGGGGATGTCATATTGATCTGCGTCCCTATGTTTTGTACGGTAAAACTGTTACTATAGTCCCCGGAGGTCTGACAAGAGTGGCCCTCAAACGTGGTTCACTGGTGGTCAATTCCTCTCAGGGAGGAGGCAGCAAGGACACCTGGGTTGTCGATGAATAAACACTAATTTCTTATTATCATGTTAAGCCGTGTTGCCGAATCACTTTTCTGGATGAGTCGTTATTTCGAGCGGGCAGAGAATACTGCCAGGTTTCTTGACGTCAATTTTAACCTGCTGCTCGACCTCAATAAAATTACCCACGTTGAGAATCCAAGCTACTGGGTTGCTCTTATCCTTGTTACCAGCGACAAGGAGCGGTTCAACAGTCTCTATGACGAGTACTCCGCCCATACCGTTACCGATTACCTGGTGTTCAATAAAAATAATCCGAACTCCATTACATCCTGTATCGGGCTTGCAAGGGAAAACGCACGAAGCATCATCGAAAGCATCTCAAGCGAGATGTGGGAGCAGGTCAATAACCTCTACCATTATTTACAGAGCGTTACGCCGCAATTTGTGCATAACGATCCCTACGGCTTCTACAAGGAGATCAAGAATGCTTCGCATCTTTTTCAGGGCATAACTGATAACACCTTCTCCCACAACGAAGGGTGGGACTTCATACAGATTGCCAAGTATCTCGAACGCACCGACAACATTGCCCGGCTTATTGATGTCAAATACCATATGCTGCTTTCCGAAGCACAAAGCCAGCCAGAACTGGTTGAGGGTTCTGAGGATATCATTCAATGGATGGCTGTGCTCAAAAGCTGCAGCGCGCTTGAAGCATTCCGGAAGGTCTATCTCTCAAAAATCGATCCCGACAACATCCTGCGCTTTCTCATTCTTGATCGCAGCTTCCCGCGCAGCATCAACTTTTCCGTCTGTGCGGCTGAAGATGCCCTGTGGCGTATCTCGGGAAGCTCCCGTCACCGTTACGTCAACAATGCCGACCGATTGATAGGAAAACTGGAGGCAGAGCTGAGCTATACGGCAATTGAAGATATTTTTGCGACTGGACTGCATCGCTATCTGGAAGATCTGGAACAGCGACTGGTGAAAGTTGGAGAACAGGTTCACCTGACCTATTTTGCCTATCACACTCCGGAAATCGAGTCAACTGACATTGAAGAGGCACTTCCTTTTACCGGAATAGCCGGCGGACGAGCAAACTGGAGCCAGGCACAGCAGCATCAGCAACAGCAATAACCGGACGTAAACCAAAAGAGCATGATTCTGAAAGTTGAACACTCAACCCTGTTTGAATATGATAATCCAATCTATGAAACGGCGACCGAAGTAAGGCTCCACCCTGATAATAATCCGGCAGCTCCCCAGCGCTGCACCAGCTTTGACCTTCGGGTAGATCCCCCTGCCACTATTTTTGAGTACACCGATTTTTACGGCAACCAGGTCAACCACTTCAACCTGCTCCAGAGCCACAAACGAGTAGAGATCATTGCAACTTCTGTAGTGGAAACCGGCATGGGCCACGCTGAAGCTGGCGATAATGAGGATTTTTTTCTGATGGATTTCTCTTGCCAGAGCCGCTATGTCCATTTCGACCAGGCGATAAGAGATTTTTCAACTCTTTTTGCCAACAATACCGACAGTTTTCAGCTTGCCGAATCGATCTGCCGACATATCAACGATTCATTCATCTATGAACCCGGAGTGACGGATGTCCACAGTACCAGCGCCGTCGTTATGGCTCTCGGACGGGGAGTTTGCCAGGATTTTGCCCATATCATGCTTGCCGCCTGCCGTTACCTTGGTGTCCCGTCCCGCTACGTCAGCGGGTACCTCTTTGGAGGAAGCACCCCCGATGGGCGGGATGAAGCAAGCCATGCCTGGTGTGAAGTATTCTGCGGCAAGGAAAAAGGGTGGATCGGCATGGATCCGACGCATAGCACCCTTTTTGTTGATGAACGCTATATCAAAATTGGTTCAGGCAGAGACTATGACGACGTTCCGCCAGTACGGGGTACCTATAAAGGCAATGCAGAGGAAAAGCTGACTGTCGCCGTAAGGGTAAATTCAATGGAGTAGGTTGATAGCTGCCGTGGTGTAAAAAACAGTTCCGGAATTCCAGCCGTATCACTACATTACCGCATCGAAGAGGTGAGCAAGAACAGCGCTATCGAAGTGGCATATCAAGTGTTGTTCCTTGTTACAACAAAGCGGCTGAACTTGATCCGGGCGCTGCAGAAATTTATGGGAGCCGGGGAGCGGCAAAACGCAAACTCGGCGACTACTCCGGAACCATTGCTGAGGCAAGTGCGCCAAACCAATGAACTATTCAATGAGTACCGAAAAAAATTCCATACAGCAAAAGCTGCTTTCTGCCATTCAAAAATGGTGGATTATTTTATTGATCTCCGGATTGCTGCTGACCATCATTTTCAGCATTCTGCTTCCATGGAACATTGCAACAATCCAGTCTCACCCACGACCAGCACACAACTACAGTGAGGCGCTGCAGCTCATAAAAATCCTTCGTGAACAGGAGTCGCAAGCGATGAATCCGCTCTGCCGGACGCAATTGATGACTCATGGAAAAAAAACGGAACACACAATCATTCTGGTTCATGGCTATACGAGCGACCCACAACAGTTTCAATTGTTAGGAACCCGTTTGTATGCTTTGGGATATAACGTGCTGATTGCTCCCCTCCCGCATCACGGACTGGCTGACCGGATGACTGATGCACATGCCCGTCTGACGGCTGAAGAGCTGACGGCTTATGCCGACCAGAGTGTCGATATTGCCCAGGGGCTCGGTGAAAAGGTAATCATGATGGGGTTTTCTGCCGGAGGAGTAACAACGGCCTGGGCGGCACAACAGCGGAAGGATATCGACCTGGCAGTCATCATCTCACCTGCGTTTGGATTCAAAAAAGTCCCAACACCGTTAACTGCAGCCGCCATGAATGTATACACCCTTTTGCCTGATGCGCTTGAATGGTGGGATCCTGTCCTGAAAGAGAAGGTGCTCCCGGCACACGCTTATCCACGCTATTCCCGTCATGCCCTGTCACAAATCCTCCGTCTGGGCTTTACCGTTCAGGCAGAAGCAAAACACAAGCATCCGGAAGCCAACAAAATACTGGTCGTCTTCAATGCCAATGACGGCATGATCAACAACGAGATGGCCACAAAGATGGTCCGTATCTGGCAGGCACACCACGCAGCTTTGACTACCTATGAATTTGAAAATACCCTGAAACTCGGCCACGACCTCATCGACCCAGCCCAACCCGACCAAAGGACGGACATCGTCTATCCCCGACTCATAAAGTTGATCAACAAATAACAATCTGACACTGTTTTTGCTTGCCTGACAAACTGAAAATAGTCGGCCTCTCCTTGGCTAACTATTCATCCAAACATATTATTGAATTTGCAATCCCTGCAGGGCAAGAGGCATTTGACCCAAAAAGAGGGAAAACATCAATGGACGCTTTCCCTCTGTGCACGGTAAAACGCTTATTTGCCGAAGGGTTGCGGCAGCGGTGTTGTATCGGATGATGGCGGAAGTTGCGGAAGCTCAAATTTCGGCTGATCGCCCGTCAAGCTTTTCAGGAATGCAACAATGTTGGCATTTTCCTCTACGGTAAACGTTTTCCCCAACTGGATCTGGCCCATCACCTCAACGGCTTTCGAAAGTGTTGCTGCCCCGGCATCATGGAAATAGGGATAGGTAAGTTCAACATTCCTTAGAGTCGGCACCTTGAATTTGAAGCGGTCAGCATCGTCTTTTGTTACAGCACTGCGACCCGAAGCAGGATTCTTTGTTTTGTAAGGCTCCACCGCGCCCATTTTCTGGAATGAGTTTCCTCCAAGAGCAACACCATTATGACAGGCTGTACATCCACTGCTCTTGAAAAGCTCATATCCCGCAAGTTCTTCTTTTGTGATCGCAGCATCATCGCCCCTGAGCCATTTGTCGAAACGGGCGTTGGGTGTAACCAGTGTCTCTTCAAAAGCGGCGATAGCAGTAGTTACCTTGTCGATATCAATGGTATCGGCCTGGAATACTTTTTTGAACTCATCAACATAAGCCGGGATGGATTGCAAAACCGATACTGCAAGATCGTGAGTAAATCCCATTTCACCCGGATTGGCGATTGGGCCACCAGCCTGCTCCTTGAGATCCTTGGCCCGCCCATCCCAGAACTGGGCCAGGTTCATACTCGAATTGAGTACTGTTGGTGAATTGATCGGCCCCTGTTTCCATTTGTGACCGATCGAACTTTTCAGATTGTCACTGCCACCCATGCTGAGATTGTGGCAGGAGTTGCAGGAAATAAAGCCTGATTTTGAAAGGCGGGGATCAAAAAAGAGCTTTTTGCCAAGCTCCACCATAGCCTGATCGGCCACTTTCGGAGCTTCCACAGGAGCAACTGGTTCACCTGTCTTTGGCTGAAGCACTGGCGCTGCGGGGGGAGCAGCAACAGGGGCTGGCGGCGTTGCTGCTTCTGGTTGCGGTTTTTTTGCACAAGAAGAGAGAGTACCTGCCGCCAGAAGAGCGACAACAAGAAAGTGAGTTTTCATTGTCAGGTTCCGTAAAAATTATTCAAGACTGTAAAAAGTGCAGAGTATTTTCCTGTACCGTACTTGTCGAGTGTAAAGATACGGTTTTCCCTTTGAAATTTCAGGTAATATTCAACACCTCAACGCACAGAAAAAGCACACAAACCGCTTACTCTCAATGAAGCGCCTTCGAACGAAGGCACCTTAAGAAGAGGGCATTATTGGCTGCGGAGGAGGTGTGGTTTCGGATGATGGCGGCAACTGCGGAAGCATGAATTGCGGTTGATCGCCAGTCAAACTCTTCAGAAAGGCAACGATGCTGGCAGTTTCCTGCTCTGTATACGTTTTGCCCAACTGAATCTGACCCATAATCTCAACAGCTTTGGAGAGCGTTGCCACCTCACCGTCATGGAAATAGGGATAAGTCAGTTCAACATTCCTCAAGGTTGGTACCTTGAATCTGAAACGATCTACATCTTTTTTGCTTATCTCAAAACAACCTGAAACGGAACAGGTTGTTTTGTATGGCTTCACAGCGCCTGTTTTCTGGAATGAATTCGCGCCAAAAGAGGCGCCATTATGACAAATAGTACACCCGCTGCTCTTGAACAGCCTGTAACCAGCAAGTTCCTGCTTGGTTATTGCCCTGTCATCACCGCGCAGCCATTGATCGAAACGGGAATTCGGTGTAAGAAGCGTCTCTTCAAATGCGGATATAGCCGTTATAACCTGATCAAGAGTAATCTTCCCTGCATGAAATACCTTGCTGAACTCTTCAGCATAGAGAGGAATAGATTGCAGGATCGGAACAGCAAGATCGTGAGTAAATGAGACCCCTCCGGGATTGCCCACTACAGCAGCAGGCCGTTTCCCTGGTTTACTCCCCTTCCCATCAATCGGCCCTTCAACGAAAGCAACCTTACCTCCATAGGCATAATCCCCAATCGATAACACCTGCTTGAGATCTTTTGCCCGCCCATTCCAAAACTGAGCAAAACTCATGCTCGAATTAAGGACTGTAGGGGCGTTAAGCGCACCCTCACGCAAGTTATGTCCAACAGAGGTTTTCAGATTGTCACTGCCGCCCATACTGAGATTGTGACAGGAGTTGCAGGAAATGAATCCCGTTTTGGATAGGCGAGGATCAAAGAAGAGTTTTTTACCAAGCTCAACCATCTCCGGGTTCAGCACTTCAGGCACCTTCAACGGCTTGACCGGTTCACCCATTCTTGGTTTGAACGTTTTATGTGCCAATGGCTCTACAACAGGCAGAACATACTTCCCTGGCTCACCCCTCAGCTCTTCATGCAAAAAGGTAAGAGGGCAAATCACCAGCAAGCTTGCAACAAATGGATAAACTTTCATTATCTGTCAGGTTCCGGAAAAAATCAATGTTCTTCTTCAATACCTGTGCTTCTTTAATACCAACAATCAACACCACAAAGCACAAAAATACCTTTTCATCTTGCATTACGCAATATTTACAGAAAAAGGTATCGCAAGAGGGTTCACATGAAAAGAAAATAAAGGGGGTTAATTCCGAAATATAGGGAAAACGGCGAACCATTACACACGATCCTGCTCGTTTGTCGAGCTTTTGTTTTGTGCCGGGCTTTGGCTACCTTGACAGGTCAAAAAAGGCCTCCTCTCTGTTACCGGAAAGCACATGAAATTCAGCCTCATTACCACCGATCCGCACAGTTCAGCCCGGTGCGGTGTTCTTGAAACCAGCCACGGAGCCATTCCAACGCCGGTTTTTATGCCGGTAGGCACCCGCGCAAGCGTGAAATCAGTTGAACCACACGAGCTCAGGGAACTCAACGTTCATATCATTCTTGCCAATACCTATCACCTCTACCTGAAACCGGGAAACGAGATCCTGCAGAAAGCCGGGGGTGTCCACCGCTTCATGAACTGGGATAACCCGCTTCTGACCGACAGCGGCGGCTATCAGGTCTACTCGCTCTCCGACCTGCGCAAAATCAGCGAAGAGGGAGTCATGTTCAAATCACACCTTGACGGTTCAAAACAGCACTTCACCCCTGAAAATGTGATTGAGACCGAGCGCATCATCGGCAGCGACATCATGATGCCACTCGATGAATGTCCACCCTCCACCGCAGAAAAAGAGTATGTCCGCATCTCTGGAGAGCTGACCATTCGCTGGGCCGAACGGGCAAGAAAGCATTTCACACTCACCTCTCCCCTTTACGGCCACGAGCAATACCTCTTCGGCATTACGCAAGGGGGAATCCATACCGACCTGCGCACCAGCTCTACCAATGCGCTGGTTGATCTTGATTTTGACGGTTATGCCATTGGCGGCATGGCAGTCGGAGAACCGGCTGAAGAGATGTACCGTATCCTTGAGCTCTCTCACCCGCTGCTGCCGGAAAAGAAACCGCGCTACCTCATGGGAGTCGGCACACCGGAAAACATTTTAAACGCTATCGAACGCGGCATCGATATGTTCGACTGCGTCATCCCGACACGCGAAGGGCGCAATGGCAGGGTCTATACCCGCCAGGGCAAGATGAACCTTCGCTCGGCAAAATATTCAGCCGACTTCAGCTCCATCGACGAAGGGTTCGACAACGAAGTCTGCCGAAACTATTCACGCGCCTACCTCCGCCACCTGCTGAACGTCGGCGAGATTCTCGGTCTGAAACTCTGCACCCTGCAGAACATCTCCTTTTTCATGTGGCTTACCGCAACAGCACGAACGGAGATCCAGAAAGGCTCCTTCATGGAGTGGAAACAAGATTTTCTTGAACGATTCAACTACAATGACAACGCATAAACTCTTTCTTCTGAGCCTTGGCTGCTCTAAAAACACGGTTGATTCCGAACGGCTGATGGCACAGGCTGAAGCCTCGGGGATTATCTTTACCGAGACCGCCGATGAAGCCGACACAATCCTCATCAACACCTGCGGTTTTATTGAAGATGCCAAGGAGGAATCGATCACTGAAATCCTTGCCGCTATCGATAAAAAAAGTGAGGGAACAATTCAGCGGCTCTATGTGATGGGCTGCCTCACCGAACTCTACCGCAATGAACTCAAGGAAGAGATGGCAGAGGTGGATGGTTTTTTCGGCACCCGTGAACTGCCCGAAATCCTTGCTGCTCTCGGTGCTGCCTACCACGAAGAGCTCTATGACCATCGTTCACTCCTCACCCCTCCCCACTACACCTACCTCAAGATTGCCGAAGGGTGCAACCGCTCCTGCTCGTTCTGCTCTATTCCAAAAATCAGAGGACGCTACCGCAGCCAGCCGGTCGAGCAGCTCCTGCGTGAAGCTACCCTGCTGAAAAACTCCGGAGTTAAGGAATTGAACATGATCTCGCAGGACATCAGCATATTCGGCTACGACACGATGGGCAAATCAATGCTGAACGACCTCGTGCTCCGCCTCTCCGATATGGCATTCGACTGGATCCGGCTGCTCTATGCCTACCCGGTAAACTTCCCGCTTGAAGTCATTGAAACCATGCGCGAGCGGGAAAATATCTGCAACTATCTCGACATTCCCCTGCAGCATTGCAATGACCGTATCCTGAAATCAATGAACCGCGGGATCAACAAGCAGGAGAGCATCCGGCTCATCGAAACCGTACGGGAGAAGAACCCCGATATCCGCCTGCGCACCACCATGATCGCCGGCTATCCCGGTGAAACCCGTGAAGAGTTTGATGAACTGCTGGAGTTTGTTGAAGCCACCCGGTTCGACCGTCTCGGCTGCTTCCCCTACTGCCACGAGGAGTATGCCCCCTCCTTCGCCCTTGAAGACAACGTCAGCGCTGAAGAGAAACAGGAGCGGGTGGCAGAACTCATGGAGCTGCAGGAGAGCGTTTCGCAGGATAAAAACCGGGATTTTGAAGGAAAAGAGATCACCGTGCTCATTGATCAGGTGGAAGAAGGTATGGCCTTTGGCCGTACGGAGTACGATGCTCCCGAAGTGGACAACGAATGCATGCTTGAAACCGGTGATTTCCAGGTCGAGCCCGGCATGTTCTGCCACGCGCGAATTACCGATTCAACACCGTTTGATCTGGAGGGTGAGGTGATCGGGCTCGTGTAACCATAACCCCGCGCCCTCCTTCCAATCTGGCATGTTATTGCTCCCTGCAGCGGGTGTTGGTTTCCACCCATGCAGCAAGCGCCAGTATGAACTTCGTTGCGAATTCCCTGAACGAATCATTCGTGAGCTTTCAGTTCTCATCCAAATGATTCGGGGCGGCTCCAAACATCGGATCCGAATCAGAAAACAATGACCGCTTCCATGAAGATAACCGCATGCCGCGAGAGAAGTACGCGGTCTTCATTCACCTCACATGTGATGTTCCCCCGGATATCGACGGAATACTGAACTGCTGTCGGAAGTTGAATGAGTTGTCAAAGTCTCATCTGTGGTGAATCAAACAAGTCAGCTACTAACCCGCTTAAGCCAAGCACCCGGTTCACGATGCTGATGAAAAAACGAAACCACGAGCAACTCATCAAGGTTTGGGAGATAGATGAGCGAGTAGGGAAACTTACGAAAAAGAACCCGGCGGAATTCTTCTTCAATGCGTAAATGTCCAAAAGGATTGCGAAATGCCGATGCTACTGCTGCATCAGCGGCACGGGCAAACTCAAAGCCAAGCCCCAATGCTTTTGATTCATACCAAGCCTGAGCATCAAGAAGCTCTTGCTCAGCCTCTGGACGGACCACAATAAACATCAGGGTTTAAGCGGAAATAATTTTGATCGAACCTCTTCCCACGGAATGGCCGTGGAAGGATCTGCTCTGTGTGCGGCAACGCGACGATGTAACTCATCCATTTGGGCTTGTGACAATTCAACCGCAGTTGACTCCTCGGCAGCAATGCTGTCCCAAATGTCCTCAACGAGCTGAATGCGCTCGGAAACAGACAACTTCAAGTATTCAGTTTTGGCAGCAGGTGTATGCATGGACGAAGTATAAATCAAAATAAATGTTTAAAAACAGCAAATAAGCCGCAAGTCTCTCAATCCGAACCAGAACACGGTCACACTCCCGAATATCCGATAGTTCATCAAGCCATTTAGAATATCAAGAAGTTACGACGTATTACCGTTCGAAGCAAACAGAATAAGCTGCCCTGGGCAGGATTGAAAAAGCGGAAAACTTTTGATACTCTGATTGTGTTGCTGATGAGGTAAAAAAGGCACTACAACCCTTACATTTCAATGAGCATTAGATATTTCCAATCCCTCCCCCGCGCCTCCGCTGAGAGCCTTTCTGGAAAGGTGCTTGCACAGGTGCGGAGGGAGTTCGGGGCTGAGGTCGAGCCCTTAACGCTGCATCTGCCTGTTCCGGAACTGCTGGCCGGAGTCTGGATTGCCTGCAGGGAGACGCTGCTTGCCGGAAGCGGACGCCGTGATGCGAAAGAGGTTGTTGCAGCGTCAGTTTCTGCTCTCAACCGCTGCCCTTTCTGTGTCGATGCCCACAGTATCATGCTGCTTGAATCGTCAGGAAATGATTACTCGAACCTCATTACCGGCGGAAAAACAGAGCTGATTGACGACCCCTTTCTCCGCAAGACCGCAGCATGGGCTTCGGCCACACGGTGTCCCGGTTCGCCGATTCTGCAGAAGCCGCCTTTTACTGCTGAAGAGGCTCCGGCATTTATCGGAACAGCAGTGCTGTTCCACTATATCAACCGCATGGTCACTATTCTTCTTGGCCCTTCTCCCCTGCCATTTTCCAGTAGATTCCCCAAAAAAGTTTCCATGTCGATGGCCGCATGGTTTTTCGGCGGTGCCATACGCCGACCGAAAGAGCCGGGAACATCGCTTGACCTGTTGGCGGAAGCTCCGCTGCCGGACGGCTTGCTCTCTTTACGGCACTTGCTCCCTACCGGATCGAGGCATCAATCGTCCATGCCTTTTCAGCCAGCTTCCCCGGAGACGACAGGCTTCTCTCCGCGCTTGCCTGGAGCAGCTTCACCGCAGCACGAAAGGTAGGCTCATGGCTGTAACGTGGCCTCCATGTTCAGAAGAAATTGCGGGAAATCCCTTGTTTCTCCCCAATAGAGATGCAGATAAGATGCGATGGTGTTGTATTGGCGGAAAAGTGCAGTTCCTGTCTCTTCGTTTCGGGCATTGGTTACGGATGCAATATTCGGCAGCTCCCCTGCTCTTCCGATTCGGGAGTAGTGAAATTCATGACCGCGAAGCTCTCCGGCATAACCGCTGTTGAGGCGGACTTTCCGGTAACCAAGCGTGAGACGGCTCTCCTGCATGGTGGTATCGAGATCGAGTACACCGCACATGGGATGGCGCGACCCATCGCCAAGGGTCATTGCCGCACCAAGGTACATCATCCCGCCACACTCTGCATAGGCAGCGCCTCCTTTCCGGCAGTAGTCGGCAATGGCTGCACGCATGGCGTTGTTCGAGGAGAGTTGTTCAGCGTAGAGTTCAGGATAACCTCCAGCCAGATAGAGCAGGTCACACGACGGGAGCCGCTCATCATCCATCGGGCTGAAATAGTCGATCCGGCCATACTCACCAAGCACGTCAAGATTCTCCCGATAGGTAAAATTGAAGGCCTCATCCCTGGCAACGGCGATGACCCTTTCTCCCCGGCCTGCTGAACAACTGCGAGAAGAAGTGGTACCGGAAACGTTTGGCCGCGGTCTGCTTGCCAGTTCAAGAAGGCGATCGATAGCCACACTTTTTTCAATATGATCGGCCATGGCCTCAATCGCTCCTTCGCGATCATAACCTGAAGAGGTATTGAGTCCGAGATGGCGCTCACTGATGGCAATTGGCTCATGACGGGGCACATAGCCGAGCGGTTCAACCCCGGCGTCATCTGCTGCAGCTTCAAGGAAGCGGTAGTGCGACAGCGTATTGACCTGGTTGAAAATCACGCCGATAACCTTTACATCGGGATCGAAGGTTCGGTAACCGTAGAGCAGCGGTGCTGCCGAATATGCCATGCTTTGTGCATTGACCACCATGATGACCGGAAGTGCAAGCAATTTTGCAATCTCCGCACTGCTTCCGTGCGCTTTTTCTGCCCCGTCAAAAAGTCCCATCACCCCTTCAACAACCGAAGCATCCGCACCGCTTGAATAGCGATTGAACAACTCCTGTACATGCGCTTCCGAAGCCATGAAGGTATCGAGATTGATGCCCTCGGACACCACGCTGCCATATGAGGCTGCCATGGAGTGCTATCGGGTATCGAGATAATCCGGCCCGCATTTGAAGGGCTGAACCCGACCTCCGCGCCGGGCCAGAATCCTGAGAATGGCAAGGGTGAGGGTTGTTTTTCCTGAGCCACTCGAGGGGGCGCCAAGAAGAAATGCCGCAGGTCGTTTTGTCATGGTTTACTTTATGCTCTCATGGGCAGGGTTGGAAATCGCCGCTGCCCTGTTTACCAGCGAGGCAAAATTGGTCAGCACGTTGCTCGCCGAGGGGCACTCTGTGACCTGCAACAACAACCCCTCAACGCCACGCCCTTCACTCCTGAGGCTTTCGGCCTGAGCTGCGATATATGCCCACATGACCTCACGGGTATACTCCGGATGAAACTGCACACCCCAGGCAGAGGAGCCAACACGGAAGGCATGATGGGATTCATGATCACTGCACGCAAGCAACAGAGCACCGGGAGGGAGCTGCAGAGCACTTTGCGCATGAGTGGTATGGGCAGAAAAGAGAGCTGGAGCCCCCCTGAAAAGCGGATCATTTTCCGCTTCTGGTAACAGTTTTATCGCAACCGTACCAATCTCCCTGCCAAGTGGATGATAGCCAGCCTCTCCACCCATGGCACGCGCCAGAAGCTGATGACCATAACAGATCCCAAGAAAGGGAACACAATCAGCAACCAGCAAAGGAATCCATGCTTCAAGAGCAAGGCTCCAGGCCAGATTGTCGGTAACCATGGCATGGGATCCCGTCACAATAACAGCGCAGCACTGCTCTGGCTCAGGAAGGGGAATTCCCTGCACCACGTCAATTATTTCAACCGGAACGGCCAGTTCGCCAAGCGCCTTTTTAACCCAGTCATCGAAGTCTCCGAGCCGTTCAAGAGTTGATGAGAATGTAGTGCCTGCTTTTATGATGTAGAGTTTTTTCATTGTTTTTTATTCCGTTACTGATGCAGCGCCTCCATGCGCAACAAGCTGCACGGTGCAGTTCTGTTCATCAAGAGAGTGGCTGCTGATGCGCAAAATCGTAAACTTCCGGGGAATATGGCAACGAAAAAGGGGCTCAGCAAAGGAATACTGACTTTTTTGAACGGGAGGTGCCGGATTTTTTTTATTTTCGTAAAGCTTTGCACGACTTGTGCGGAGCTGCAGGCAAAACAGAGAGGTTTTGAACAATCAGTCGTGAATAAAGAACATACCCTTATTTTTTTAACCGGGTTCAGTGGATCAGGAAAATCGACGATAGGACCACTACTGGCCAATTCACTCGGTTATGAGTTTGTTGATCTCGATCAGAGCATTGAACAAGATACCGGTAAAACCATTACCCGGATTTTTGCGGAAGAGGGTGAGGAGTTCTTTCGTGCTCTTGAACTGCAGAGGCTGAGTGCTCTTGTCACACAAAACAACATGATAATCTCCCTCGGCGGAGGAGCACTGGAAAATGATCCGGCATATGCACTCATTCAGAAATCCGGCACCCTGGTTTATCTGAAATCGCCATCCAAAACACTTGCAAGGAGACTCTGCAACAAGACCGATCGCCCTTTGTTACGAGGAGAAAAGGGACGAAAGCTTTCGCGTGAAGAGATTGAGGAGAAGATCTCGATAATCCTTGCCAAACGGGAACCCCGCTATGAAAGTGCTGATATTACCGTTGAGACCGACATCAAACGCATCGGTTCAACCGTTGAGGAGCTGACCCGGAAAATAGAGCGGTTTGTGCGGAGCGCCTCCGCAACTGCCGATGACCAATAATAATACAAAAATACCGTGAGCACGATACTTGTAGGAACACCCGTTATTACTGGACTGGGAGAGTTATTCACAACCCATGGGCTTTCAAAAAAAACTGTGGTACTCTTCGATGAGCATACACGAAAACTGTACGGAGAGTCACTGCTCCAGACGCTTCACGATGAGGGCTTCCAATGCAAAGAGCTGGTTGTCCCTGCCCGGGAAGCCTCAAAAAGCTTCAGCGTAGCGTACCGCATCTATGGCAGTATGATTGAAGCTGATGTTGACCGGAGCTGGAACCTGCTTGCTGTTGGAGGCGGCGTTATCGGTGATCTTGGCGGTTTTATCGCTGCAAGCTATTTCCGGGGTATACCGGTGATCCAGCTTCCCACCACACTGCTGGCCATGACCGACAGCGCCATCGGCGGCAAGGTTGCCATCAACCACCCTCTCGGAAAAAATCTGATCGGTTTTTTTCATCTGCCTGAACTGATTCTGATCGATCCCTCATACCTGAAAACCCTCCCGCAACGGGAAATCTATTCCGGAATGGCCGAGGTGGTCAAATATGGCTTTATTGCCGACGAACCCTTTTTCAACTTTCTTGACCTCCATTTCAGCGACATTACCAGCCTGAAGGAGCCATTTCTGACCGAAGCGATCAAAAAAAGCGCCTTTATCAAAGCTGATGTTGTAGAAAAGGATTTCAGAGAGACCGACGGGCTGCGGGCAACCCTCAATTTTGGTCATACCTTTGCGCACGGACTGGAAAAACTGGCCGAGTACCGCTACCTGCGGCACGGCGAAGCGGTCACCATCGGCATGGTCTGCGCCCTCTTTTTGTCGTACAATCTTGGCTATCTCGACCAACAGTCACTTGAACGCGGGCTCTCGCTGCTGAAGAGGTTCCGTTTTCCTAAAGGAGTGGTGAAACGAAGATTTGTTGCTATCGACAGTGAACGGCTCCTTGAAAATATGCTCTCAGACAAGAAAAAACTGGATAAAAAGCTCCGTTTTGTTTTACTGAAAAAGCTGGGAGAGGCTTTTTTGCTTGAGGAGAGTGTTGACGAGAGCATTGTACTGAAATCTATCGATGACGGAAGGAAATTCTTCAGCGGAAAGAGTGCCTGTTGAGCGAAAAAAGATAACTGGCCCCCCTCAGCACCGCATGCTCCTCAACTACAGGTGAGGAGTCGAGCATGGCGGAAACAAGCTGCGCATTGCCGCCCGCAGCAACCACCCTGATCCTCTCCTCACCATGCTCCTTGCGAAGCCAGTTTTTTATTTTCACGAGCAATCCATCAATGCTCGATACACAGCCGAGAGTAATACCGTTTCTGATACAGTCAACTGTTGAGAAACCAACAAGTGTTTCAGGACAACCTATAGCGACCAGAGGGAGTCGTGCGGTATGTTCATGCAGTGCCCTGGCCATAAGATCAAGACCCGGCATGATGAGACCGCCAAGATAGTCCTGACCTGATCCAAGCACATCAACCGTAATGGCAGTACCAATATCGAGAGCAATAACAGCCTCTCCGGGATAAAGATGGCGGCTCAAGGCACAAAGGGCAATGCGATCGGCGCCAAACGTATCCGGTGAGTCGTAGTGCAATGTAAAGGGCAGCTTCATCGAGGCGCTCACCTTCAGGAGCTCCCCGGCAAGGTGGAGACGAAGAGCGGCAGATACCGCTTCATCGAGCAAAGGCACGACACTGCAAATCACAGCATCACGAAGGGCTGGATAGCTCACGACAAGCGGCTTGATCTGCTCTGCAATGCCTTCCTGACCAGTCATGATGAGTGAAGGCACCTTCTGCACTTCAAGACATTCATCAGCCCTGAAAACCGCAAGAGAAGTTGTAGTATTTCCTATTTCAACAACAAGAAACAGCGTATCGGGCTGCGATTGTTCGCCGGAAAAAAGCATAGTTGGGATATCCTTAATCAAAATATCAGGGGAGCTTTGCCTTAATACCGGTTCTCCCCGACAGATCGGAAAGAAAACGCCTGTAGCCGGGCAAGTTTGTTGTCACAAAGAGTGAGTCCCTGAGAGAAGATTTAGCGGCAACAATAAAAATTTTCGGCGGCGGATTGTAGGTAATGATCTCCTGATAAATGGCGGTAATATCTGAAAGCGCCAATTTTTTTTCGTTTCCCTTGCGATCAAGATAGAGCAACTGGTCATCCGCTATTTTTATGGAATCACCATCCTGACCATGCTCCCCCGCAAATCGAGTGTTATAATACATGGGTCCGCCAAGTGAAACGGTGGTAAACAGAACGAGCAGCGCGGTCTTCCAGAAACAGCCAAGATCCACACCATAGGAAAATTTTCCATACCGGTAAAAGAGCGCCCAGACCAGGCCAAGAAAGAGCATCCCCAGAAACCAGGTTGCCAGAAAATAGTAATCCAGCCATAAGGCGGGATAGCTCATGGGATAGTGAAAAACCTCAGGCATGGCTGTTAAGGGTTACTTTTTAATACAAAACAAATCCAAGCAAGATAAAAAAAGCCTGCAGAAATTCTTGATTTATGGTCAGCTTAATTTTCACCAAGTCATAACCCCACTCTATGGAGCCGGGGCCATTTTACTTTTCACAAATGTCACTTCAAAGGCCTTGCATGGCCGGAACTGCTGGAGGCGATTATTGAACGTGAAGGTGTCGTTCATTTCATAGTGCTGAAAAATATCCAGTCCGCGATCGAGCAGGATTTTCCATCCGTTGTCCGTCTCGATATGTCGAGCGTGAATGGTTCCTGTTCCGTCAAACTCCCAGGTAAAAGCAATACCTGCTGCGATGCATGACTCCTCTATCTTTTCGAAATACTCTTTCTGTTGATCTCCCTTGAAATCGTCTTCCGTGGTGATTACATGAACGGCAACCTCCTCCTCCATCGGCTTGTGTTTGACAACCGTCTCGATGAACTCCATCAGATTTCGCACCTGATAAAAGATGCGGATATAGGGGTCAGTAAGAACAATCCGGCTTGCACCGATCAGGTATGAGCTAAAAAGCGAGTCATAAGAAACTCCTCGTTGGTTCTCCTGAAAGGTTAGATGCTGTTCTTTGTTTACAGCGGGAGTAACTGAAGCAAGAACAGCTCCAGAAACCTCCTTGAAATCCAGCTCACGGCTTTCAACCTGAGGCAGCTTTCCATCACCCACATCAGTCGTTTTGTTATAGAAATGAGGATATGCCTCCTCTTCGAGCGTTTTAACTGTTCTTGATTGACCAGAGGCATCCGTATAAGCAAAATGAACCTTTGGGTAGGTCGAATCGATCCGCATCAATTGCTCTTTAACCCTTTTCCGCCCCTCAATAGAAAATTTAAGCAGCTCTTCAATTTCATCTTTTGACGCTCCTCCCTGAGGGAAAAGGATCTTCATGAGACCAGAAAAGGTTTTGTTCACGCCATCCCGGTCACGGGTTGAGATATCGGGAGAAAGTGAAAAGTGCTCCTGATAACGATCTGAATAGTCGTGGTTGCGCATCGAGCGGAGTATTTCCGCAAGGTAATCGACAACAAATCCATAACCACTGGAAAACATCTCTCCTCGAATAATATCCACCTCCCAACCTGGTGCATAGAAATGGATACGGTCAAGAAATGCAGAGTCATAAAACTTTTCCGGCAACTCATCAAACAGATCCGAGTGCTTGAGCATATAGGGCACGGTATGCTGCGTGTTGCCAACAAAGACCATGGAGGCTTCTGCTCCAAGGGTTTCAACACCCCGGGAGAAGGACTTGTTGGCCATGTAGTTTTTCATGATATCCACCAGTGCCTTATCCACCCGTTTCTGTTTGCCGGCAAATTCATCAAAAGCCACCACATCCCAATAGCCAACCAAACCAATTTTCCCCGAAGCGTTGCTCACAAAAAGCTTGGGCACCGTCACCTCACCCCCGGAAATAAGAATACCATGCGGGGAAAACTCTGAATAGATATGAGACTTCCCTGTCCCCTTGGGGCCAAGTTCAATCAGATTATAGTTGCGTTCACAGTAGGGGATCAACCTGACGAGCTGAGTCAGTTTGCTGCGTTTTCCGAACATTTCAGGATTGAATCCGATGCTCTGGATCAGCAGATCAATCCACTCGTCAGTAGTGAATTGCTTACGGGCTTCAACATAACCCTCAAAATCGAAGTGGGACAACTGAATCGGTTTCAGTGTCGAAAGGATCCACGGTACAGCGTTCTTCTCTTCCTTGAACTCGTACTCAATATCTGCAATGCACCATACACCCCCAACCAGTAATTTTGGATGAGTCTTGATCGTACCGGAATCAACCAGAACCTTCTTGATTCCAAGATTTGAAAACTCAGCCTCGTATGCATCGCTCTTGTCATTCAGCGCAACACTGATTTTATCGATGACTTTATATCTTCCCTTCTCCTTGATATTGGATCGAACCAACCCGGCTTCATTGCGATGCACATAGTGTTTGCGCAGAATCTCCTTGACGGTCTCAATGCCGGTCTGAATCGAAGCATCGTCACTTGTCGCGCAATATTGACCCAGCAGATACTCAAGGACGTATGTTGGAACGATGGCATTGCCTTTGACGGTCTTGACAAGATCCTTGCGTACAACAAGTCCTGCGAAATGGGTGTTTATTTTCTGGTCTAAGAGATGCATGGGTTAGGAGTTGGCAGTTATCAGTTGGCAGTTGGCAGTTATCAGTTATCAGTTATCAGTTATCAGGTGGCAGGTGGTGGTTGTTATTTGTTTTTTTCTATCGAGTTGATGAAGCCAACCAGCATGGCGGATATTTCTCTGGTTTCTTTCACCCATGTGTTACCTTGAGACTTCTCGATATAGCCAATGTCTATGCCAATATAAATCTGGGTTCTCAGCTCACCGCACGACCCCTTGGAATATTGCAAAAACCTGATAAAATCTCTTTTTGAGCCTCGCTCTGAGCCTTCTGCAATATTGCTCGGAATAGATAATCCTGAACGAGTAATCTGATCTCTGAAGCCAAAATCCTTACAATCAGCAAACGCCCTATAGAGATCAGCCGAAAGCCTCGCCGACCGCTTCCAAACTTCCAAATCTTCAAACTTCACAAAAACCTCCCCCACTGATTACTAATAACTGACAACTGACAACTGACAACTGACCACTAACCACTGACCACTGACAACTGACAACTGACAACTGACCACTGACAACTGACAACTCAAAAATCAAAATCGCTGGTAAATGACCGCCGCATAAGATAGCGGATGGACTTATATTCGCCGTAATGGGAGGTACCAGGATATTTCTCATCCAGCCTCAAAATAACCTCCTGACCGTTCACCTTATCAGCTTTGCTGGTCAACAGAAAACGAACCTGACGCTCCCGATCCCGAGCATTGTCGGAGGTAACATCAAAAACAAGGGAGTGTGAATCGGAAATCAGATCCCCATTAAGAGTATATATCCCGGCAACAAGTGTCCTTGCCTGAACTTTTTCGGTAACCGGCTGCGACTGGTAGAGCACGACTGCGAGCTGCCCCGACGTAATAACTGAACTGGTGCCACGAATAATATCAACGTCAACTACCGAGAGGTCACTCTGCCGCTTTTTGTTAATCCTGATGAGGGGAATCACTACCTCCTGCAACGAAGCACCACCATGCACATAACGGCTTCCAGAACCTTTCAGACGCAAACGGTTGATTGATTTGGGAATCTGTACCTCCATATCACCCGCCAGACCAAGCTGAGAGGCATGGAACTTCCTGAGTCCCGGAGCCTCTTTCAGGCCCTTACCAAGTACAAAACGCCGATCACGGAAAAGAATCAGATCACCTTCAACATCCTCTGCGGAAAAATCGCTCTCATCAAGAACTCGATTCTGGTAGAGAAAGCCATGATCAGAAGTAACCAGCAAGTTATTGGCATTTGCCCCGGTCAGCTTCTTGATCAGTTTGACAAGATCCTTCAGGCACTCTTCAACCGCTTCAAACACCCTCTCTTCCGATTCACGCTTGTCGCCGGTAAGGTCAATGCGATTATGGTAGAGATACACCACATCGTGATCTCTAACCAATGCACGACACTCATCTCCCTTAAGCGCCATCACTTCATCCGCCTTGACTGCCGTACCCCGCCATGCAGCCGATTGCCCAAGGAGTTTGGTGCGATTGACCGTACCCTGCGAGCTGAGCCCATCCACCATCACCGTACCTGTATCGTTATCGGCAAGCTCCAGCACTCTGTGCGGCAAAAGCGCAGCCATACCAAGCTGGGTATAGCTCGGCAGCATTGACAGCACCGGCTCCAGATTTGCATCATAACGGTCTTCCTTGCGGATAAGCGTGAGCAATTCGTCACCGATTTCATAGCGTAACGCATCGGAAATGATGAGACAGACTTTATTCTTCTTTGAGAGGAATGGCTGTACAAACCGCTCGAAAACACTTTTCTGTAACGGGACAGGAGAGGCCTCCCAACTATCGGCTTTATCCACGAAAGATTGCCAACGGTCGTTCAATTTCAGCAGAAAGTTGTTGGAGTAGAGATTTTCTATTTTTTCACTCAATTCCGCCATCAGCGAGGCCTGGGCGGAGATACTGGCATGGTGGGTGAATTTGCGGTAGAACTGATCGAGCCGAAACCAGAAGCGGCTGTACTGCTGCACGCCGTCAGCCATGGAATTCATATCAAGCTTTGCTTCTTCTATGGCATGCATAAACAATGCAGCATACTCCACAGCTTCGTAATAATGGTGAAACTCTTCGAACCAGTGGCCTTGACGGCGCAGGCGAATCCATTGCGTCACCTCATGGCTGAACACCGTCTGCGAGGCAAGCGCCCGAACCAGATCACTGATGATTTTTCGGTCAATCAACCGGAAATAATCAAGTTCAATCAGTTGACGAAAATCCAACCCCTCCAGTTTCTCTTCAATACGCAGAATTTCAGCACACTCATCGGAAAGCGCTTCAAAACAGCGTTCAAATTGACGGCTATCTTTCCAGCGCTTCAAAAACACCAGCGCATCACCCGATAGTGCGCCATTGCCATCTTTTCCAACGGTAAAACTGTACTTGAAAAGTTCGATAACGAAATCCTTCAGACCGGGTTCAGATACTTCGTAGCCGTAGCTCCGTTTCATAAGCTCCCAGAAATAGCCGTCCAACCGACAGCGCTCAATCAAACGATACCTGTCACCATCCAGCAATTCCAGCCCCAACTGTTTTTCATTCGAAGCGTTCCCCGCCAACTCGTCGAGCAGATGTTCCACCACCATATCCAGTTGAGGTGCAGAACCGGCACAAACGGCAAGCATCTTTAACCGAATCATTCCGGGCGTATCGTCCGCCTTGAGCAATTTCTTGAGATTCTCAATCCTTTTTGCCGACTTGTAGAATTCAGCATGATCTTTCACCACATCCTGAAAATCACTGCCAAGCTCCAGCTCTGAAAGCCATATACTCGACTGATCTGCACGGAACTCCCCATAAGCAAGCTCTACATCGAGAAGCCAGTTATCGAGCATTTCGGGTTGAGACCCTTCACGATAGAGCAAAAACTTCTGTTCCGGCTTTTCTCGCAAAATATGATACTTCACGCCAAACTCGTTGTTGACAAGCTCAACCTTTTCAACACTCGCGAGCTGCAAGGAGTCGAATTCCTCACGCAGTTCACGCTTCGTGTCATGCCAGAAGACAATACGGTGACGCTCAAAGAGCCGGTTCAGAGCCTGGGCAATGCGACTGTTCACGTTGTTTCTCCCATATTCTCCAAACGAATCAGCCATTCATGAAAATGGCGGCATCTCCCCCGTAAAACAGGAAGCCCGATTTTTGCAGTCACCAGAACGCCTGAATTGACCTTATCATATTCCGGAATCTCATTGATAATGCGCTTTGATGGCGCTGTCTCCCACCCGTCATTGATTAATTCCGGATTTTGTTTGCCAACCATTTGTAACAAATTCTTGACAGGATTATCATGCTCCATGTATTCCCAGTCTAACTTTTGCGGGTCAGCAAGAATGAGTGCTTCAAACTCATGAAGCTGAATGTAGGGGATAAATCGATGGTCTCCGATATTTTGGTAAAGAGCTTCCTCCAGTATTTCACAACGTTTGTAAGGATCGGCTTGCCTTAACGCCTCCTGATAGCCAGGAAAGTCATCGGGCAAAGCATAGAGATCAAACATGGTAGTAAAACGACACTCTGCATTGCCATCTTCTTTCAACCATGTCAGGATATCGTTTTTTGCTTTCTGATAGCGCTGCAATCCACCGCGATACTCTTTTGCTGCCCGCTTGTCTTTACTCGTCAATACACAACGAGCATCAGCAAAAACACCTGGCTTGGCCAAGTGCGGAGCTAACACCTTTTTCACAAAAGCCTGTTCAGTCTGTCCTTCAGCAGTTACATGCAGGCGAATCATGGCTGACCTCCCAGCACATTTTTCTCCCACAATTCTGACAAACTGTAGTTTTTCAACCAATCCTGAAGCTGCTCGGCATCCAATTTTTTGAAAACCGAACAACGATTCGTTTCGTCACGATCAACGATAACCAGATCATCAGGACTGAACTCATCCACAAAACGGGTTGATTGCGTAGCTACAAGAATCTGGGTTTTTTGGGCTACCGTATGAATCATTCCGGCCAACTCAGCTATAGCCGCAGGATGAAGACCAAGCTCCGGTTCATCAAGAACAATGAATTTCGGCAACAGCTCCGGAGGTTGCAATAATAACGTTGTCAAAGCCATAAAACGGAGTGATCCATCCGAAATTTGATCCGGACCAAAAAGGTATTCGCTGCCATAAATATCCGTCCAATTGAGGCGAACATACTTGTCATTTACCGGCAGAGTATCCAAAGAAAAATCTCCAAACTGTGTCATGACACGCTGAATATGCCGAACAATGCGATCGTAGTATCGCGTGTACTTGTCATGCTCCTTCAGCATTTTCAGAAAAGCCGCCAGATTTCCGGCATCGTGACGAAGATATTTCGCATCGTCCACGTATCGACGATCTTTAATGGGTGCCGTATCCGATGTATCATGGAAATGATAAGCCCGAATCCCGGAGAGAAGATTATAAACAACCTTACTTGTCATCCTTTCATCCTTACTTAATCCAGCTTCAGCTCCGCCGCTTTCCAGATAGTACTCTTGAGGCTTTTCCCTGCCATTTTTCCGGAATGTCACCTTTTCGCCACTGATAAACAGACGGTCAGGCAACCCATACGACAGTTTGACCTCATAGGTATCAGTAGCCTTCTCTGACGAAAAGTGAAGTGTAAAAGAAATAGACTCGGTAACTTTTGGGCCATAAAACAAAAGCTGACCAACCCCTTGCTTTCCTGCATAATTCTGCAGTGCGCCGGTCGTAAGGAAGTTCAGCATCTTGAAAAATGATACTACATTGCTCTTACCGGAACCGTTTGCTCCCAGCAATATGGTCACATCTCCCAGTGGGATATGTTGTCCAACCTGACCATCAATAGCCTTGAACCCTTTCAGGTCAATTAAATTCAGCTTCATACGAGTTCCGTTATAGTTCGTATTATGTTCCATCGTCAGCAAAAATTCTTTGAGTATTCACAAAAACATACTTTGCCGTACAAGTCTGTTTTTGTGTATTACAGAAACGACACAAAACGTGTTGTGTATCGTGAAATCGACTTTACGATACACAAGTCCTGTATGTTGCCTTAACAATCAGACGAATCAATTTTCCATATCCCCGATGCAACTGTCGCTAACTGCTTTTGCCGAGATTCAATTTTCTGTTCATCCCAACAGTCATAGTGCTCAGCAACCGCATGGGTTATTTGAAAAGCACTCTGTTGATAAACCAGTCGTTTGGAGGCATAATCCCCATTGCCCAAAGCCCTGTTGCGATTGGTTTCAAGAGGTGTCATATTGCCAAGACGATATATAAGACGCTCCTGTTTGGATTCCTCGATATAAGACCAAATTTCAGAGGGATGTTCTGGAAGGATGTGCTCTAAATTGTAGGTAGCACTTTCAAAATCGAAATCCTGACCGGATTGCTGACGCTCAATTTCAAAAAGGATATATCGTACTACTTTTTTGTTGCGACTGTTCGTCGTACAAAGCTCCTTTTCACTGAATGCAGCTTTAAACTGCACGTCATCGGGATACACCTCCCGTAAGGCACCAATAACATCTGCAACGCGTACATAGCTGCCCGCCGACACCTTCAAAGCGATATCATTGTACAATCGCTCCTGCTCATGCGACTGAAAATTACAAATGACATTGTAACGGAATGATACAACTGCCACGGCTTTCATCATACGAGTAAAGGCCACTCGATCGTGCTCATAAAACCTTGCATGACAAGCCATCAACATGGCGAGTGGTTGGCGCACATTGAACATCAGCAACTGTTTAAGGCAACGTTTTTCTTCAATGTTCCAGGCAGAATCTTGAGGATCACGAAGAGCGGCATAAACAGCGGCAGATTGATCGAGATCCCGAAGCAGCTCAAAAGCCGCATCACGCAAAGTAATTCGTTTCCGAATGGTCTTGAAGAGGTCAGCTTTTCTGACCAGCTTGTTTCGGCTGTTCCAAAATATCCTGAGAAACTCAGGAAAGCTTTCACTCCCCAATAAGCCAACAATTCGCTCCCAGCGATCCTCCAAAGCCTTTAATTCCGTTTCATGCGTGTCATGAGTACTGATAATCGAAAAAAGATAATTTTTCAACAGGTCAGTTGCTGAAAGACGAACACCCCTCGCATTAAGTGTCTCAAAAACTTTAAAGGCATTCAATTCGTCCGTCACCGTGATAACCGTAAAAAACAATTTATCCACCAGCCCATCAAGAAAAACAGTCAGCTCTTTTCCACTGGAGGTGCTCATCCCAAATCGGTTTTTTATGCGCTCCCTGAACCAATTGAACGCTTTCCGAAGTTGGTGCTCTGAAGCGTTCAGTCCCCTTTGTGGCAGTGTTTCCAGCGTCACAAGATAGGTCTGATAAAAACGGTTATTATGGCGATTCAACTCCAATTTAGAGCGCGACACCAAACTAACCGGGTCAAGATAGCCGATGTAACCACTCTGAAGCTGTTCTTTCCGCTTGATGTTGTTCTCAGCATCAAATCCTGCCGTGGCCAAATCCTGGAGATACCGCAAGCCAGCAAGAATCATGACGCTGATTGTCGTAAGCCGCTGCTGACCATCAATGATATCAAACCGCTTGCTGTCGGAAGATTGCAAGACCAGATAACCCAAATAATGGGCGAACTCACCATCCTCCTCAAAGAGGCCCAAAATATCCTGCCATAAGTCATCCCATTCATCCTCCGTCCATGAATAGTCACGCTGAAAAGGGGGAACATGATAGCTTAAACCGTTGCCAAGCAACTGCCGGAATGTTGAATTGGTTGTATTAAAGTTCATCGTTGCCATAATTCACTCCTCTTTTGCATCAAGGCCGGGGATCTTTTTCAGAGCCGAGCCGAATTTCTGGTAGTTTATACTCACCGAGTCAAGCTCCTCCAAACAAGTAACGGATAGTTGTCCAGAACTCTCCGTACATTCCGCCGCGATCCGGTTGAAGATATCCCGAAACAAAGCGATTCACGTCATCCTGATTCAAAGAGTCATCCAAAAAAGGGTCAATAGCACTCTTTCGCAAGCTTCTCAGTTTTGGAATATCAAGCCCAAGCCGGGCAACGGTTTCAGTTGCAGCTTTATCCGTCGATTGTGCAGAACTGATGTACCCGTCTCCGGTAAAAGCAAACCTGCTCTCACATTCCAGCTCCAGTGGTGAAACAAGCAATTGCTCATCAAACCAGTCATCTTTCAGATTTCCACAATAGCGTGGCTCCCCTTTTTTCAACTGATTCTGACAGGAACAGAGCATGTTGGAAAAATCAAGGGAATCGACAGATTCGTCATGCTGCGGCCTGAAATGCTCAATATGAGCATCGTTATCAGTTAACCTGCGCTCACAATAACAACAAATATACCCTTGCTCAACCATGAGCGACCTCTTGACAATACCCTTGACATCTTGATGCAGTTTAACATAAGTCGGCGTCCAGTCATCGTTGCGAAGCGCCTTCCACTCGGCAAAAGCAGCCGGTTCTTCCTGCTTGACGATGTACTTCATTTGCCAATAATCTCCTTGCGCTTGATGAGAATTTCAGCTTTCAGCAGTTCAGGGTCTTCACCAATTTCAGACTTCATTTCGGCAATGGAACGCCGTGCCTCATCAAAATGAGCTTGATCAATGGCAGTATAGATGTCATGTAGTCTGGCGCTGATAATATCGGGCCGGGTCGTTTCAAGCCCCATAAGGTCTTCGAGAATTCGATCAACACTCTTTCCGTAAGACTCCGTAGGTCGCTGGGCAACGATTCCAACATCGGTCTGTATAAGAAGAAACAGGCTTTCCGGCTGCACATGCGTGATAACATGCGGAGAATGAGTAGAGATAATAAACTGACAATTCGGAAAAACCTCCCGAAGCTTTGGCACAATCAGGCGTTGCCACTTTGGATGAAGGTGCAGGTCAATTTCGTCAATGAGGATAATACCCTCGCCTTCAAGCGGATTCGATCGTACAGGGTTGGCAATGGCCATCCGACGGGCAAGATCTCCAACCATAGCCATCAAACACTTTTCGCCATCTGAAAGCTGGTTGACCCTCAACGTCTTGCCATTTTTCTCCACCTCCATGCGAAGCGGATTACGACGAACGGTGAGGTTGGTAAACTCTGGCATAAAGAGCATCAACGCTGCACGTACAGCTTCGAGTTGCCGATCAGGAAACTGGTATCCTTCAGGCTTTACAGATTGTTCCGCATATTTTCTGTTCTCGTTTTCAAGATCTTCGCGCTCCCTGAACCACTCAAAAAAAGCCCGAAAATTGGCACCACCCGTTAACGAATCACTGTACGCCGAAAGAAGATCAAAACTATGCCGTTCTTTTATGCGAAGAGGAATGTCGAGTACCGCACGGTTAACAGGGTAATAGGCAATCAGCGGCAGATTTGTCAACCCGTTGGTTGCAGAAATCTCAGATTGAACCTCTTTTGCAACCAAGGTTGTAGAAAGCAGAATTGAAACCGCATCTCTCTTGCTATACCCTTTACGTGTTTTTGCCAAATTCCAGGAAAAATAGTTTCCTCGAAAGTTACAAGTAATATGAATATTTGCAGATGCTTCACCGTTACGAATATCTGTCTCCTGAAGAGGGCGTCCTGAAGAACTTTCATGCTTGATACGATTAACAAGCCATGACAGGAGGAGAGCTGTTGCATCCAAAATGCTCGACTTTCCTGAGCCATTCATCCCGAAAAACACATTTAATCGATCATGGAGTTCCAACGGCAGCGACTTCGCATCACGGAAACCGGTCATTGTCAGTTTATGAACATGCATGGTTCACTCCTCTTTAGTATCAAGGCCAGGTATCTTTTTGAGAGCCGGACCGAATTTCTGGTAGTTAACTTTTACGCCGTCGTCAAGGTCGATGGCAATCTGCTCAGTAGCAAGCGGATAGAGCACGTCGCGCTCATAGCTCTCAAGCTCTTCGATCATTTTCCGGAGGCTATCAATCTCTTTCAGCGCTTTGGTTTTTTCGCCGGGTGATGCGCTGGCGCTGATGCTGACCGCTTCGAGTTGGCTTTTACGGGAAAGCAACTTGGTGCGGAACTCGCGCAGATAGCCGTTGAGCACCACACTCACCGTATCAGGGCGATAGCGGTGCATGTAGATGAGCGCATTGAAGCTGCCTTTCGGGCTACTGAAAAGCCAGTAAATCGGGCGCTTTTTGTACCGTCGCAGATGGTCGTTATAAAAATCCTTCAGGAAATACTTACGGATATCCTTGCCAAGCGCAACCTCAATAAACTTCAGATTTTCCTCGTAATGCTCCTCACCAAAGGTGACACGCAGGAACTTGCGGAACCGCTCGGTAATGTCGTCGGGGAACCAGTCGCCGTCGAGAATGGGAATAACGTTGTCGGCATCTGGGGGGAAGCCGTCAGACGAGCCATCAGATGTCAGGGTGCAGTAATCAGCCTTTTCTTCCTGCTGATTACTGATTACTGATAACTGATTACTAACAATACGATAATAGTCTTCAAGCCCTTCACCTTGATTTGCAAGTATCAAACCCGGGGCATCCAGACTATACCGACCAAACATGCAGCCAACAGCATAGGAGATAAACTCCTTCATGGTATCAGCCAGCAATTTGGCTTCCAGCTCTTCTTCTCTGGTCACTAACCCCTGGCCACTTGCCACTGAACTAAAGCGATAGTGCGGGTTGCAGGTCAAGGTAATTTCGTTGAGAAGCACTTCGGGTGTCAGTTCATCCTGCAGACCGTAGGCGTCGATGAAGATTCGGTTGTTCTCCTCTTCGAGGCACTGCATTTCTTGCGTCATCTCCTGCCAATGGGCTCGAAGTTTAGCGTACGAGAAGCTGAGTTTAGTGTCCAGTGGATAGTGACCAGTGGATAGTTGGAACTCAGGATTTTCTTCTTCACTGGCCACTGGACACTGGTCACTGGTCACTTGAAGTAACGGCAGACTGGTGAAGTCCAAAGAGGTTTCGTATGAATCCCAATCATCTTTACAAATGTGAATAGCAGAATTGCAAAGATTATCTGTTTTTTCAAATGAGTAATTATCTGGTATTGGTACTCCGCGCACATCTTTAACCTGCAAACTAATAGTCGGATTCAGAATCCGTAAAAGGCTATTAACTGGCTTGGAGTTCAAAAGTGCAAGTACGTTACAAAGTTTTAATTCATCTTTTAAAAATAAAGTTGATCCTTGAACATCAAACGTCCCACCCTCAGGCAAATAGCGAAAACCAACATCTTTAGTGGTAATAAAACTCCAAGAAATTCCCTTTTTATACCAAAGATATTCAGGAATAAGCCTCGCGATCTTGTCTTTTCTAAAATGTCGGCGCGCCTCATCCGACCAATCGACAAGTAGTTCCTCATTTCCAAACCATTTTCTCCACGGACCGCCTTTGGCATAAGGGATCCACGCTGAATTCAAAAACCTATTTCTATCCAACTCCCAGTGGAATCGGAGGAACTTCAGGTTATCTCCTGTTTTATTTTGACCATCCGAAATAGATATGTTCTCTACCTTTTCGTGTACACTCCATGAATCCGCAAACTTACTACTTACCCAGTAAGCAATCGGACTCCCGGGGATCTTCTTGAAATCAGCAGCAGAAGCTCGGAAGAAAAAACGTCCGGCCTTTTCATCGGGAAGTTTTTGTTCTTCGTTACTCATGATTATTCCCTTGGGGCAACACTTTTCGCTCGTTAGCAAGTTTTAAGTCAAAACCATCTGGCACTGGCTTGAAAATGCCGTCAGGAGAACGGTAACTTGACTGAAACTGCCGCAGTAACATGATATCGATCTCAGCGATAACAAAGTAATCATTGATCCCACCCTTCAAGCGAACCAGATCCCGTTTCCATGATTCTTTATACGGGGCACGAATACGGCTATCACCATACTGTCGGTCATTGCATTGGATTATATAGGCATGGATATCGAGCGCAGCAGACTCTACAAGTGCATTGAAGGTTTCAATATCACGATTCCACTCAGGAACAAACAGTGCGTCTATTTTTCCACAGAGAGCCGCCCGATAAGTAATATTGGTCAGTTCACTGCACACAAGAATTGCAAAGAAAAAATCTCCATGTCGTATGACCGGTGGTTTTTCCCAAGCATTTAATGGCTCCGGCTTAAGTTTCACACACGCAAGTCGATGTAATTCTTTCTCCTCATTCACTGCGGCAATCTGCTTATCCTGGCGAATAACAATCATGGTTGGAAAACCTAATCCATCATGCGATAAAGCCGCCCAAACTTGATTGTTGACAATACCGCTTGAAGGATGGATGTATTCAACACCTGCAATCAGGGAAATACCTTTTCTTTGAAGTTTTTTTGCAAATCTTAAAAACCATCGAGCAGGAATTGCTAACTCTGGAAAAATCAAATAATCCGGGTTTGAAGAACTATCTAGCACTTCATTCAGCAAATTGGTTAATCGTTTGTATCGTGTTAAATCAGGATCGTTATCGCTTGTAATAGATGCAATCCAACTATTGCTATCTGTTTGCCATGACGTTAATGCTATGCGTAGACTTTTTTTCTCCCGACCAAGGGAGACTTCTATAACATCTTCATTATTTCGCAGCGGCATTTTCTTCTCGGAAGAAAAACCTCTTAATGCAAAGATTGATTTAGTAATCTCATCGGAACTTGCTTGCGAATATGGGTCAGTGTTTATAAAATAAAGATCGGTCAAGTCAAATCGACGTGTGGCAAACAAAATTCCAAAGGGCAACTCATCTTTTCGAAGGCAATTAATTGATTTACAAACAAGCTGTAAACCTGGATAAATTTCATTTCGTAATAATTCTGACGCATCTAAATAGCGAATGGTTTTTGTGTCAGGAATTCCTCTATGTCCATTCAGCTCTTTGGGCAAACCAATAAAACGGAATGGCATATAGGCAAGATCATGAGAAAATAATTTTGCTTGCTGTTTTTGAAGTTCATGAATGTCTGTCTCAAATAACCACAAGTCTTTATTTCCAAATTGATCAACCCACAATTTTTTATCTAAACGACTGAGTCTTGGAGGAAACGACATTTTAATATTTTCAACGACGATTCTATTTATTTGTGATTGCCATCTCTCTACAACCTCTTCAGGCTTAAGAGGATTTTTACCATCGCAAGACTTGATTTTAGATTCACAATTTTCCTCGACATCTATAACCAAAGTAAATAACTTATCAATAATTTTTCGGAGTTCCACAAAATCCTTACAAGCCGTCGCTAAACGAATGACCCGAGGCAGATAGATGGCTAAATTGAAGAAAGTCGGTAACACCAGGACGTGCTGAATATATGCGTCAAGAAAGGCGCGCCTTTGCTTTTGCCAATCATCAGGAAATAAATCGCGTTCATAAGCTTCAAAGTCTCGTAATTTGATAGCAAATTTTGCTCTTCGCATGGAAAAAACATCAGCTTTACGAAGATTGTCCGCCGACTCTCCATCTGTTTGAGTAGCAGACAATAACGTCGTAGCAATATATTCCGGGTTATCCGGCAGGTCTGGCAGTGCACGCCATTCACTTGATCGTGCTTTAATCTCTCGCTCAAGGGAGTTAACAAGCGCCTTCCCTGTATTGCCGTCCAGAACAAATACTTTATTTTTAGAGTTCGAAAACTCTACGCAACTATTCTTAAGATATGAGGGTGAAAATTTGATGGCATCTTCAGATGCTTTATCCTTCCAATCAAGAAGTTCATTTGACCTTAAAAAAATCCACTCCCAGACATTTTTTGATGTTGAGAAATCAGACCCGTTTTTCATAATCAAAAGAATATCATCCACATAGCGCCCGTAATACAATGGCACTATTTCCTTTTGAATTAATTGATCCAATTGAAAAAGTGCCATATTTGCAACCAAAGCAGATGCAGGAAGACCTACTGGTAACCCTTTTTTTAAAGGGGTGCATTTTGCCCAAATTTTTAACGCTTGAACAAATACTTCAGTCAGATAAGTATCCTCATCATTAAGAGTAAGGCCGATAATATTGAGGAACTCTGGATTAGCAATGAAATCCGGACTCAGTTCATGATAGAAGGACTTAACATCCGCCGTAATTGCAATAATTGATTTTGATTCATCAAGCGCAGAGTGAATCGCCTTAATACCATTATCGCGCCAGTCTCGATAAGGTTTCAGATAAGGTTGGAATGTTCCGTTAGACCATAAATTAAATTCACCATTACTTTGCCGTCGAAGTCGGTTACCACAGGCACAATCAGATAGCAGATTGTCATATTTATGTCCCACTTTAGACATCCATAATGCTGAAAGTACATGGAAATCCATGGAAGGGGCCGCCATCAAACGAAACTCAGCAGTAGGCTTAGATGATACAGATTTATAATTTTCACAGATATTTGACCAGTGTTTCTCTGGATCGGAATGAATCAAATCTTGTTCACGACGTTCAAATCCATCTTTATTATTTAGGTCTATACATTTCGGAGCAAGTGTCCAGCCACCCAGAGAACCTTCTTTGTGCAGCCAAGATAGATCTTTAGATAAAAGTTTTTTGTGCAGTGAATTCAGGTTATCGATAAGCTGTTCCTCGTACTTAAGAACACTCAATATGCTGTTATCCCCAGTGTAGTATAGATCTACTTTGGCTTTTCGGTATGCCATACCAAGGTCAACCAGCGAAATATATTCAGGAGCAATCATGTTCATGCGAAGTTTCCCACTATTAGTTAATTGTCAACTCTACCGCAAAAGAGCATTTAAGTGCCATTGAGCAGAACCGCCCCAATTTGGCAACAACCTGTTGCCAAATTAAATCTTCGCAGTAAAATCCAATAAATTCCCAACAGTACCCTAATCACTATCCACTGGCCACTGGCCACTATTCCCCCCCTCCACCAACGCCCTGCCTTTCGCACTCAAACGGTACTTTTGCAACCGACTGTTAGGTTTTTCAGGGATGGTTCGCTCAATCACTCCCTGTACAAGCAAAGGCACCAGATGCCGTCGGTAGCTCATGTACACATCACTCAAACCTGCCACCTTGAGCAATTCAAACCGGCTTTGTGGCTCTGCCATGCAAGATCGCAACATACATAAAACTTGCTCACTGACTTGCTCACTGACTTGCTCACTGACTTGCTCACCGACTTGCTCACCGACTTGCTCACCGACTTGCTCACCGACTTGCCCCAATTGGGTCGATTCGGATTTCCGCGACTGTTCACGGGAGAGTGGCAACATTTCGGGCAGGAACACCGTGAAACGTACTCGCCCCGCCAACTCTTCTATGATTGGCTCAGGCAGATTGTTGACCTTGGCTTCCAGGAAAATACCAGGGATGCCGCTACCCCATTGTTCGATCAAATCCAGCTCCCGGAACACCCGCGCGATAACAGGATTGCGGATTTGTGAAATACCCTGTTTCATATCCTCAACAGTGAGGCCCGGTAGAAGCAAACCAGGGCTTTCAACCTCAATGCGGTTATCGTAAAATGCTATGCGAATTGGGGTTCCACGATGGGAATAATCGGCATGAACCAGCGCATTAATGACGACTTCGCGCAAAATATTGATTGGAATGCTCCAGCGAGCCTTGCGCCGAATCTCGGAAAAATCGGCACCACGCATAGCATGTTTTTTGAGAAACAACATAATGCTCTTCACCGCCTTAGGCAGTGGGTCGTGAATATCGATATGATCGAAGATGTCGCCCTTGTCGTTGCCGATAAAACGACCGCACAGAATCCATGCGTCATCAAAATAAAAGCGTCTCTCCTTTCCGTAAAGCAGGATGCCGCCCTGACTGGGAACCAGTCGATCCTGATGACGTACCAAAATTTTAAGGCTTTGCAGCATCCGTTCATCCGGGGTTTTATCAGCAAAGTCAGACCGAATGGCAGGCAGATCAAGCGCTTCCATATCCAAGACGGGCATGGGTAAAGCATCAAAACTAATCCCCGCCACACCTCGCTGCAGTTCGACGATCAACTGGGCATCGGCTTGACGGTTGGTGGAACCAAGACGCACATAAACGCCGGTATCAATGCCTTCGGCTTTGAAATAATGGGGGCGCGTACCGCTAAGAAAAACCTCAACCATCAGCAACGTCTTACCCTCAACGGTTACCATCTCGACGTTTGGAACCAAACGGGGAGCAATAGAATCAGCAATCAAACTGCAAAGCCGCTCCTCTTCGTCAAGAGGTGACTCTACGCCGATAATCTGTCGGTCGTCAGTTACTCCAATAATTAACCGCCCACCCGCCGTATTGGCAAACGCCACAAGAGTTTTCAAGAACGGTTTTGACGAAGAGCTGTCCCGTTTGAACTCAAGAGTTTTGCCTTCTGGCTGGGTAAGGAGGTTTTTCAAAAAATCGCTCATTGTATTGCCTCCTTCAGCATACGCTCTTTTTCAGCTTCACTTTTACCGTCAACAAGGCGAACAAACGCTCCTTTATAATCGGGAATGTATCCGTTTTCCAGCACAAATGCAGTTGTTGAAACAACCTCACCACCAATACTGTCAAAGCCACGTGCACCTATATGAGCCATAGAAAGAATGGTAGCATTATCGAGCAATTTTTCACGAAGCTTTTCAAAGCTGGAGAGGAACATCCAGCTTTGCATGGTGATCATCCCTACTGCGCCATGCTTTTGAGCCAAATCGAGGTTGCGCTCAATAAACATGGCAAAGAGGTCAGATTTACTGTCAGGATAGTTCTCTTTTACCCATGCGGCAAGCCTTGGATTCATTCCCTTGCCGCCCATATACGGCGGATTGGCAATCACCACATGATATTTCGGGCTGAGGTAATCAGCCTGTTGCAGGGCTTGCAAAACCTTCTTATGAGTTAAACTATCGAAGAACGAGTGGTTAGTGTCCAGTAACCAGTGGCCAGACAGGTAATGCTGGAGTTTTATGCACTGATCGGAGGTCAATCGCGGGCGAAGGAGTGAGCCAAAGTTATCAGCTTCCGCAAACAACTGCAAATCATGCAAAATGTTTTCACGCGAAGCGCCACTGGCCACTAACCACTGGCCACTAACCACTTCTTCCTCCAGCTCACTATCATCGAACTGAACATTCTGAAGAACACAGATATTTGGCTGTATTGGCTTGCGGAAAAATCTGCGCTGCCGGGCACGGGCCTTCATGGTCAAGGCAAATGCCGCCAGTTCCCCTGCCCGTTCGTCAATCTCGATACCGTAGAGGTTATGCGTCAAAATCTTTTCCGGGATTTCCGAGGGCTCATACCCCTCCTCTTCATAGATGGCATAGAGCAGGTCAAAAGCGTAGGTAAGCATATGGCCCGAGCCACAGGCAGGATCACAGATTCGAATATCTTCCGGCGAAAAAACTCGCAAGTAATCAGCCGCCAGTTGGCAGCCATCATCCACCTCTTCCTGATCACTGATTACTGATAACTGACCACTGACTACTGATAACTGATCTCTTCTCTCCGGTCGAATATAGTACTCCATCTGCTCAATCAGCTTCGACTTGGGGTGGTTGAGCAGCCAGAGACGACCAAGCGAGTTCTCAACCAGATAACGTACAATCCAGTGAGGCGTGAAAAGCTGGGTTGCGGCAGGAATATTCTCGGGCGTGATCTTTTTGTTCTTCTTTAAATCATCAAAGACCTTGTTTTTCTTCTCAGAGATGTAGAACTGGTAGAGCCAGCCGATCACTTCTACGCCGCCTTCGGCGGCTGAGCTATCAGCCTTCAGCAAACAGCCGTCACTATTTTCTTGCTGATTACTGATTACTGACAACTGATTACTTCCCGCTCCGCAAACCTCCGGTGTCATCGCCTCACGGGTATAGGCAAGAATTGAGTTACCAGAAAGAAGATCATCGGGCATCAGCAATTCGGTAAAATCGGCAATGCGCTCAAACAGGTAAGGCATAATCTTGTGGAAATCGTTACAGGCGGCAACCACAAGCTGGCGATAGGCCTCAGCCTGCGGGTCACGACTTGGAACAGAACCGGCAAGCAAAGCAAAAATCTGCTGGCGGATCTTTTCGGGCACCATCTCTTCGTCGATATGGCCCATCTTGGCTTCAGCCAGAATTTCAGGCTGGAACTGCCCTTCCGCAGGCGAGACCACAGCAATACGCGTGTAGCGGTTCACATCCATGAAACGCAGGGCGCAAAAGCGGTTGAACCAGATATAGGCAACGCGCTCGACAAGCTGCGCTTGCCGACACGAGTGGTCAGTGATCAGTGGAAAGTTGTCAGTATATTTACCGACTTCGCCGAAAATTTGTTTTTCGATCTCGGCAACAGCCTTCGGTTGTTCACGCCGGGCGGCACTTCCATCGGCCAGCACCAGATTGAGTTTGGCTGTGACCTGATCAATCAGACTGCGACGGGCAAGCTGTGCGAATCTTTTGAGTTTTGCTGTTTCCATCTCTTTATGCTCCTTTTGCTGCAACGAAGGACAAACGAGAGACTGGCCACTTTGGAAAGTTTTCGTTCCATTTATCCATGTTTACGACATGGCAGCTTTTCGCCAAGGTATGAACCCATCGGCTCGATGCCTTGCCCACAGGCAGTTCTTGTTTAAGGGCCTTCTGCATCCGGCTGTTAAGAGCATTGTCGAAAGTGATCATACAAACATAGTGAACGGGCTTGTCAACTTTCTGCTCAGCATATCGGTAAAGAAAGGAATCCCTGAATTTGTATTTCAGATAGTTCTTTAGCCACTTGAAACAGGCCTGACGGGAGCGCCTATCGTCGTCAGTCAAAGCACCAGGCACATCGTAAATCGATGAGTCATCATAGTCCTTCAGCTCTATATAGACGTAAGCATCGTCAAACTCGGCTACGATGTCGACCCCCTTCATGGGCGCTCCATGAAATGTAGGTTTGGTTCTATCCGTTTCGTCAAAAACGAATGCATCCAAGGCATCCATAAACCGAAATTCGAATCCATCAGCAACGACTACCTTCATTTACCAAGTCCCCCCATATCATTTTCAATCTCCTGATTAATGAGAAAACCAAAGGCTTCATCAATAGGATTTGGAGTGATTTTCAGGTAGTCCTCGGTGCTGAATACTTTAACCTCTGAAGAGACTGGATTGTGATAGAGGCTATGAAAACGCAGGTGATCACCTTTGCCTGTATCCATGAGCAAATCAAACCACTTGAGCAGCACATAGTCATGGGTAGTCAAAATGATCTGCTGACCATGACGAGACAGCTCCAGCAGTATCTGCACGAGCAACTTCATCAATTTGGGATTCAAGTTGGATTCGGGCTCGTCCCAGAACAAGGGGCCACTGACACCCGGCTTGATCACACCGGTCTCCAACAAACGAGAGAGCGTGCCAACCTTGCGGAAACCTTCAGCCATGGAGTTGGCTGAATACTCGGTATGCTCGGTTTTGAAGGTGACCTTGCCGCCTCCATAAAAAATGAAACGACCTCCGCAGATGCCCTTGATCTCTTTCATCGCCCAATCGGATTTTTCGTGCAAGGTCTCTTTGCGGACAGCAGGTAGATCCAGTAAAAAACAAATATCCTGATAGGTTTGGTCGAAAGAGAGTTCGTATTTTTCGTAAAGGCTGTTGAATCCTTTCATAAAAGAGAGGACTTCCTTCGTCGGGATAAAAACCGACTCAGCCAGGTACGGTTGATAGTTGCCACGATTCTGAAGCACCAGCATTTTGGAGTTTTTAGAAAAGGTAAGAGCAATGTTTTGACTTTGAGAAAACCTTGCGGACAACGAGGCTTGTTCGGTTGCTCCCTGGTGATGCATCTTGCCAAGCTTATCGTCGAGCGGCAGAAATAGCCGGAGTAGCTTGGTTGTCAAAGCAGCCTCCAGTTCATCGTCGCTGGTATCCGGCTTTTTCTTAAACAGTGGTGCCTCGGTGCACAGGCAATAAGCAGCCTTGAGCAAATGAGTTTTTCCTGTGCTGTTCTCGCCAATAATCACATTGATCCCAGGCGAAAAATCAATGCTCAAACTCTTAAAGGCTGCGAAGTTTTTTAGTGCAAGATGCTCGATCATAGTTGAATCCTTCATCCTATATGAATTTTTACGAGGGGGCTCCCCCTTTCATCGCTGTCTGTTAATCATCAACTCTACTGCAATATAGCAGTTAAGCTTCATGGAGTAGAGGAGCTTTCCAGTTTGGCAACAGCCTGTTGCCAAACTGGAATTATTGCAATAAAATCAAATAAATTCTCAGCCGTATCCTAACCACTAGCCACTGATCACTTGCTCACTGACTTGCTCACTGACTTGCTCACTGACTTGCTCACTGACTTGCTCACTGACTTGCTCACTCGCCCATTCGCCGTATTGACAAATGCTACAAGAGTTTTCAAGAACTGCTTTGACGAAGAGCTATCCCATTTGAATTCGAAGGTTTTGCATTTTTTTGCATGTTGCCGATTCAATTGGACTTATACGCCTGACGCATAAACGGGCGCATATATTTGCGCCTGACGCATAAATTAACGCTTGCGCTCATAGAACGCCCCCTTTTTTTTCCCTATTTGTTCGATTTCACCACGTTGCTTAAGTCTTAGCAACAGCTTATACGCTTGATTCGAAGCATTCATCTTAAGAACTCAAATCAGTCGGATCCGGTGGAAACTGAGTTATGTGATACCCTCCCAGATAAGAACAATAACTGCCTTTAAAATTAATTGCCGTCAAAAAGAACCGAACAACAATCTCTCGTATAACGGTAACATGTTCCCATAAATCATCACTTTTATCTTCTCCCTCTTCGTAATAGTTTCCTCGATGCACAATAAGGTCTCTGGCTCCCTTGGCAGATTGTATTTGTTTATCACTAATCCCGTCAAGAGGAACTGACCAAAGCTCGGCCAGTCGCTTAATCTTTTCAAAGATTGATCTTCGATTCAAATCTGCAAGCTTTTCATTGAGATTTTTTACAGCCTCTCCAACCGTTTCCGAATCCTCGTCTGACCACTTTTCAATACACTGTTTAATAACTTGACGAAGTAATCTTCTTGTTTTATTGAATTCACCCTTTGGCCGAATAAGCGCATCAGAATCGGCCAGATTAGAGTCAACAAGGTTTTCAAGCGCTGTCATAGCATTAACCAATCGAACTTCAGTGTATGAAGAGTCCATGGAAAACCATTCGATGGCAAAAAAAAGATTCTTGACCTGGACCGGAGGTTCGAAAAAAGATTTCACGGTTGCCTCAAAAAAAGACTGCTGATCAGGGAAATGAATTACACGCAGCCCGCTTGGGGAATGCTCTGATTGAGACAAAACAGTAATTTTATATTTATTTTCAACGATATACTCGATTATCGGCACTTGAAGAGTAGCTGCTGATGCAACAGACATTAATCTCCGAATGTGTTCAAGTAATTTATCAGCCTCATCGTGCCAAGTAGCCAAATCGACAGGTTTTATTTCTGGCCGGATTTCGATGGCCCCTGTAACAGTTTCAGGATCATCGATTGACGATGCGCCTCCCATTTCTATCAGACCCAATCGGCAAGTTGCTTTAAGCCGATGAAAATTTTGAAACCCTTTCAAACGAATACGAAGTAAAGGTTTCGGAGATATCTCATCTAACGAGCTAAAAAGCTTTGCAGATCGACAGTTACCAACAAGTTTGAGATTAACAGCCGCAACAAACCACGGCTGCTCATGACTTAGATCAACAAAATAAAGCTCTTCAGTTTTGAATTCAGTACCATCTTCAGATGTCCCTGAAAGCGTGAAATCTTCGAATTTTTGAGATTCTTTGTCTTTGTGAAATAGCTTTTGGATGTATGCTGTTTCTGGTGTCAAGGGAATGAGGCTAAAATCAAAAAATAATTTTCCCGGAATACGATATCGATGCAGAAAAAGTTATAGGTGTACTATAACCACCGGCCCCAAGAGTGCCAGAAAATGATTTAATTTCCATCAAATCCTGATATCCCACTATTACTCCTATATCTGAATTCTTTTTCCAGTGCAAATCTTATTAGGTAAAGACTGCAACATAGCATTTAAGCAACATTGAGCCGAACAGATCTCCAATTTGGCAACGGCCTGTTGCCAAATTGAATCATCGCAGTAAAATCCAATAAATTCCCAACCGTATCCTAATCACTGGCCACTATTCACTCCCCCCTCCACCAACGACCTGCCTTTTGCGCTCAACCGGGGATACTTCTGCAACCTGTTGCCTTGAGCCATTCAAATCTGCTTTGTGGTTCTCCCACACAGAATCGCAACATACATAAAACCTGCCCACTAACTTGCTCACTGACTTGCTCACTCGCCTATCCGCAGTATTAAACAAATGCCTTGGGTTGTTCACGCCGAGCGGCACTTCCATCGGCCAGTACGAGATCAAGTTTTGCTGACACCTGCTCAATCAGACTGCGACGGGCAAATTGAGCAAATTTTTTGAGTTTAGCTGTTTCCATTTACAAACCTGTTAAAACACAGATGACAACGGATTAACGTCAACGAAATAAAACGGTTCCGGATGTTTCGGTATGAGCATGAATGAGCGCTTTATGAGCGCTTTATGAGCCAGCTCATTTCTTTATGAGCTGATTTTATACGCCAAGCGCATAAGTTTGAGCTTGACGCATAAAAACCGTTATAAACATAGCTTTTCCTTTCAATGCCAAATCGTCGATACTACACCCGTTCAATCCTCACCCACTCTTTGCACGCATCTTCAAGTGATGAAGGAAGTTTTTCCGGTGATTGCGACAGACAAAATTTCCGAAGAGTTCTTCCATATTTGCTGTTGGGCGACTGTCTCTGATATTTTTGTTTATAGTCCTTTTCTTCATTTTCAAAATCTCCGTCCAAAAATGCCATCCAGCTCTGGATATTTCGTTTTGGAACGAAAATGGCAACGGGTTCCTGAGCAGTACATTGAACATTTTGCTGTAACTGCTTTTTGCGTTCTGACACAGAAAACTTGTCACCATCAATCATAACCAGTAGTATAACAGACCTCCCTTGACCATATTTTCCGCGAAATGTCCTCAATGTCCTCTCAAATCGTTCTCGAACCCACTGTTCAGCAGACTGGCTTCCTGCGGGACACAAGTCCTGGGATATAATTGCCCTGTTATCCCACCCCGCCTCTTTGCAGTATCCCTTGATAAAATCAAGCTGGGCTTTATCCTCGCACAGGATCATAAGTTGACTTCTGGCTTTATTACTCATCGACTATCCACCCCATCTCTATCAATTTGCTCACCGGTAAACCATCTTGCTGGTCAAATGAAATTTGCTTGATTCGTGTGGGAGTGCTTGCCCCCTCTCTGTAGAGCCATTGCCCAGCATTGGCCGCTAACAGATTGATGAGTCGGGGATGATGTGAAATCAATACTGCCTGTTTGTAACCATCCTGAACTTGTTCATCGAGTGCATCAAGCCAGAATTGTACTTCAGGAAGTGCGAGATAATTTTCAGGTTCATCAATGCAGAGTATGACATCTCTCTTTGGCAAACAATAGAGCAATGTATACAGAATGATAAGTGTTTTCTGCCCGTCGGAAAGTTGAGTAAAACGATACGAATCAACATCACCACCTTCATTGATAAAATGCACATTCAGAAGCTTTGACTCTCCGGCAGGCTGCAAATTCATGGAATCAAAACCTGGCAAAATCTGGCGCAATCGAACCGTAAGTTCAAAAATCCGGCTTTGATTTGCCTGTGATAAATATCGATACCATGAGGCAAAATTCTGCAAATCCTGCTTTGGCATCTCTTCTTCAAATGGCGCATCAGACGAAATGGCTGGTAAATTAATTTTAAGTACAAAAAGCGATTTAAAAAGTTCCCGAAATTTTACAAGTTTGGTATTATAAGGCCTCTCCTCCAGTACACTTATTCCTGAACGGCTCCAGTCAAAAAGGCAATCAGGCCCTTGTGAATAATCATCCCGATATAATTGAGCATGACCACCATTTGCTGAATTATACCGGTATAATGGTTTCCCCTCATGCAAAAGCTCTTCAAAACCAATACGATTTTTTCGTTCTTTGGCAAGATGTTCAATAGTCAGTTTATATTCAAAAGCACCAGCTAATTCATCCTCTATTCTTACTTCAAAAACTTGTTTGTGATTTGATTTTTTTTCCCATTTTGGGAAATCTTCACAAGAAAATATATCCTGTAATCGAAAATTCTCACCAGAAAGAAATAATTTCAACCGATAAAGCACATCAAAAATTGTGCTCTTGCCAACGCCATTACTCCCCATAAGGAGATTCATTTTTTCGAACTCAATACTGAAATTGAGCAATGTCCGAAAATTGTGAACATATAAACGTTTTATCATTTCATCTCTGAATTCAATGCGTTAGGTAAATTTTAAAGCGTTTTCCCAAAGATAGAGGAATAACCTGTAATTTTTCAAGCCGAAACTGTTTCTAAATTTGAATTCTTTTCCCGCTGCGAATCTCTGAAAGCAAAGCTTCCCTCATTGAGGCCAGATAGCTGTCAACATCAGACTCATCGGCCAGCCATGCTTTCTTAAAGGAGACTTTGATTGATCGTCCTGGGATATACTCTACTTTTGGCTCCGCTATAGGAGGATAGACACTTGTCCGGTGCTTTTCTGTTTCAGATGTCTGTGCCGGATTTGAGCGTTGAGGTTTTGGCTGCGACAGGGCTGTCAATCGGGACAAGAGTTGCTGGTACTCTTTTTCTTCAAAGCGCCGCTGCATGTCGCGAATCACTGCGATAAGCTTTTGGCGTTCAATGACTTGGGTGAATTCGTTGAATGGCTGAGTGATCTCGGCCTGTTGCTCCACAGAAAGCAAACAGAATTCAGCCATATTGCAAAGACGATCCTTAAGTGCTTGGGATGCAGCCTTTGCACTTGATATCGCAGCTTCAATTTGCGCTCCAACCTTTTCCTGAAGGGTGTCCACCAAGGTTTTCACCTGCTGCATGCGGTTCCCCTTAAAGCATTGTGGATCAACAAGCGCCTGCCTCAAACTATCCACAACCCACTGGCCACTTCCCTCTCCCACTCCCTGGATGTAGGAAAAATTCGGCTCCTGATCCCGAACCATTTTCCGGGCATCATCAAAAATGCTCTTTTGCGGGCCACTCATGAACTTGCGGATGGGGTCAAGAACCTGTTCCTTGAGGTCAAGCAGTGCATCAGCCTCTTTCAGGAAATCAGTGAGGTACCATGTGTAGGGTTTTCCACTCACCGCTTTCAGTTTTTCAAGAACCGGATGCAATGCATTCAGGAACGGGTAGTTCGAAGCTTGTGCCGCGAAAGAAGCCAGTTCATGCATTGATTTCTGCAAGGCTTCACCGGTTTCCCTGCCGAGAGCCTTGGCTTCAGTGGCAACTGGAGATGCGTCAAAAAACTCTTCATAAAATTCTTTCAGATGGCGTACCTGGGATGCGGTAAAATCGGCCTGCGGTACCAGAATAACATTGCCATGTCCGTGTGTGTTACGCAGTGCCCGTTCGAGTTCATCATCTTCAAGGGTATTGCTCTCTGAACGGACTTCAACCTTTCCTCGTGCACAGAGTTTGGCAAGGGTGCAGAGCACGGCGGCATAGTACCAGCCATTTGGTTTACGTTCAAATCTTTCAAGCAGGAGCTTCAGGGTTGTGCGAACGCCACTCCGGTTATTGCTCTGGATAAAGGCCAGCAGCTCCTGCTCGGATTCAGCCAGAGAGGCAAGATCAGTTCCAAACAATACCTCCTGCGTTGATCGGAGAGAGCCCGCAATATCGTTTTCGGTATAGGTAATGCCGCGAAGCATGCGAAGGTTGGGATATGCCTGTATGATCAGTTGATGAAAACCCCGGATGATCCTGCTTTGAGGATCTTCGCCGCCTATTTCAATCTCACTGCCACCCACAAACAGTTTGGCCCGGCCAAGGAGGGTTTGCAGTCGCAACTGCAACTCCCTGTAACGATCCATGTTCTGATCGCTTTTGTTGGTCAGTATACGGGAAACAGCCTCTTGCTGGGTTGTGGTGATGTTCTGGCGAATATACTTTTCGGTCTGTTTATACAAAATGATATCCCGCATGAGTCGATCGTCTGGAGGCATCAACACCAGAAGTTCATCACGGCCCATGCTCTGCATCTTCAGAATGGTCTCGTTCTCGGCGTTTTCGTGGAATGGTGTGACAACATGAATAGCCAACTCGTATTCACGACCGTGCAGACGGTCATCAAGTTTTCTGGAATAGGGATAATCCGGCCCGTTGGTATCGTAGCGGATTTTCCGCTGCTTGATGACATGATCGAACACAATCTTTTCCAGCTCTGAGGCAACTTCCGTGGATTCAACCTCCGTGCTCTTGATCTCCTTTTCAATATCCTTTTCCTCATCGGTGAGGTACTCGTAGAGTTCACCATTCCGCTTGATGTAGGTCTGCTGTTCCAGATAATTCAGCGCCTCTTCAACCGTTTTGCGCAATTGGGGCAACTCCTGGTTGAAGCCATGGAGCATCAGAACACAGATATTACGCAGTGATGGCTTGAACTCTTTGACATATTTGACAAGAAATAGAGCTTTCAGCACTTTCAAGGCAAATTCATTGCCGAGCTGCCGCTCTGCTGCGAGAACCGCTTTCTGCGTCTGGGCCTTTAACGCTGTCTGAATACCTTCAAACATAAGGTCAAAAGAGGCCAATTGGCCAATCTCATAACCGCTGATCTGCATGGCAACCTGCTGGAAAACACCGAGCATTGAGCGCTCACCGACCGAACTATGCTTGCCTTCAAAGGCATTGTGACGTGAAAGATTCTCTATTGCCGACTGAAACAGTTCAAATTGATAGGGAACAAAGGGATAGCTTTGAATAAACTCTTCCCGGTCCTTATAGTTCTTGTAATCGCGTGTTCCATCGGTGAAACTGAAAAGCGTTCCGAAGTTATTTGACTCCTTGTGGTAGAGGTCAGAAACGAGTTCTGTACCCTCCTCTGTTTTGGCCAACAGCCTTTTCTGAATCACCATTGCCACATCGGTGCTGGTCAATGGCATTTTTGTTGCAAAGCGCCCCATGATTTTCGAGAAATCATTGCTTTGCTGACGGTTCATTTCACCAAGTACCGTGCTCATGTCGTTCTGGGAGGTAACAATGATCCAGGCTCGACCTCGACTTTTGGTGGCAAGACTTTCAGCAATGGTTTGGAGGTTGGTCATTAGCTTGACATTTTCGGCGATATATTGCCCCACCTCGTCTACAAAGAAGTTCAGCCGGAAGCCGGGTGATTGCTTGTTGATATAGGCGTTAACCTGATCGGCGAAATCCTCAATTGAAACCCGGTACTGACTTCTGTATTTATCGAGAATACCTATAGCGACAGCATCTGACTCTCCGGTAGCCTCGCCATAAGCTTTGGCAATATTCTGCGATTCGAGCAGCGCCTGTTCACGCCCTTTTTGCCACTCTTTGCCAGCAAGAGATTGGTAGGCCGTTGTGAATTTTTCGTAAAGGCCCCGGCTGTCGAGGTCTCGTTCAAACTGTGCAATATGCCCCTGCTTTCCATAGTAACCGCACATTTCGTCGAAAACCTTGACAAAGACAGCAAGCAAAGCATCGAACTGGGATTTGCTGATCACATCCGCTTTCTGGTCGATGTTGAAGAGAATGCTTTTTGAGGGTATCGCCACCGCTCGCTTGAGATCGGCACGAAGAATCGCGTCATCAATATTTTTAGAGAGAAAAAGATCAAGCGTTCGCACACCATCTACCTCTCGATTTTCAAGAAGCATTGCGAGTATCTTAAGTAAATGCGATTTGCCTGAGCCAAAGAAACCGGAGATCCATACACCATTGGCCCCTTCATAATTGATGTAGGCATCAAGAAATGCTACCAACCGCTTTTCAACCTCCTTGGTCAGTACATACTCTTCGATTTCAAGCCGAAGGCTGGCTTCATCATCCGCTTTAATGACCCCTTCAATCGGTCGATCAACCGGCTTTTTGAAAATGTTCTTAAGAATCATCCTGTTATTTTCGTTTATGCTTCGCAATGAAAGATATCAAATGCCCGGTAGTACTTGTCGTCATGCAGCTTTCCAAAGAGATCAAGTGAAGCGCCTGTTTCGTCGCAATGCTGATAGGTGCCAGGAAAAAACATGAGCGTTGGTTTTTCTTTGGCTGTACTCTGCAAATTATTCAAAACGTTATGTGAGCGGATATAGGGAAAGACGGCGCCAACACCAGAGAGAAAGAGGACATCAAAATCACTCTTCGCAAGTTTTATGGCTATGGCAGGTACCAGGTGTGATTCGGGATCCAATACTCCCTGAAGCAACTCTTTGAGCTGATCCTTTGAGACGGATTTCTCTATATCGAGGAGTTGCTCCCAGATTCCCCGCTCTTTGAGTATGTCGATGGAGAGGTCATAAAGGTTAATATTCAGCACCTTGACACCTGCCTGCTCAAGCCGGTTTGCAAGCTGCCGTTGAAGACGCTCCATATCAACAGACTCTTCAGGGGGATATGCACAGACGTAAAATGGAATCTCCCCGTTCAGAGCTCTTTTTTCCAGAAAACGACGACTTGAAATGACATTGAATAAATGCGGCAATCGCTCATTCATTGGCTTTTTTCCACTGTCCGCACTCATTGGACACTCCTCTTTAGATCGGATTCAAATATCGGAAAGAGAAAAACATCCTTGCGCCGCTGGCAAGGTATGGCCGCCAGAAGCCGTTGACTCAGCATTGCAGCGTTGATGCTGTTCCTGTCTGTCAGAAGTTGAGATTCCCGCAATATTTTGAACAAAACCTGACGCAGTTTGTTTCGGGTTGTTGGCTTTATCTCTTCAAGTTCAGAATGCCACTCCGATTTTTTATTGAAAAAGAGATCAAACTCTTCGTAATGAAGATCTTGCTTCAGGCCTATATATCGCTCACGGATAACCTCTTCTGCAAACTCGGCAATAAACCGATAGTGGCGACAAACAGCAAGCCACAGAAGATATTTCTGTTCCTGGGTGCTTCCGGAAATCAGCAAATCAAGCTCCTTTTGGTCAAGAGTTTTTAACCTTGAGATAATTTCACGGCATTGACGCTTCGACGTATTGAGTGTTCTTGACTGTAACAGGTTTTCGGACAGAACCTTCTCTCTGACCCTGTCCCAGTCGTTCAGCTCAACAAACAACATAGCCAAGGCCACCGATTCACGGTAAAAAAGAGCGCCTGTTGTGAAAGCCATGCTGTACCTCTCTTTCTTCATCACCGACTTTGACTCTCCAACATTAAAAAGAAGTTAACCGTAGAATGCAAACTGTTTTAAATATACAAATCTATTGCGGTTACATAAACGACTTTAACGGTTTAAAGGCGCCCCTATTGTCTGCCATTACCTGATCATTTTTTCCGGGCGCACATAAACAAAAAAAGGCCCGCCGAAGCGAGCCCTTTCTTGTTCAACACACAAAAGAGTGGTTCAATGCTGAAACAGCATTTCCGAATAGGTCGGAAGCTGCCAGCGACTGCGGTCAACAATTTGCTCAAGGCTGTCAGCAACAACGCGCACTTTGCTCATAAGCGGGAGCAGTTCATCAGCACAGTAATCAGCCTTTTCAAACTCTGTTGCAAAGGATTCGATTTTTTCAACAGCCTCATCAAGCTCGGCAGTCATTTCAATCAGGGTTGAAAAACTTTCTGCAAGCAATTTGAGGTTACCTGCCTGGCTGCTGAGCGCCTGGTCGGAGAGACCGATAGCATCAGCGGCAGAAAGCAGATTATTGAAGGAGTTGCCAAGTTCACCCTGATATTCGGAAACATCGGGAATGACAAAGGTCTTCAGCATAAGCTGCAGGGTACGAGCTTCAATATCAATACCCTTGATATAGCGTTCGAGACGAATGTGAAGACGTGAATTGGTCTCGTCTGCACTCAGCACTCCATACTTGATAAACATATCCTGAACATCCTTCTTCAGCAGTACACGGAGGGACTGCGGTGTGTTCTTCAGGTTGGGCAGGCCTCTCTCCCTTGCCGCTTGCTGAAGGGCCTCCGCATAGTTGTCTCCCTGGTAACGGATAGGCTTGGTAGCGGTGATCTGCTCGCGAAGGGTTTCAAGAATTGCCACATCCCGCTCTTTTCCTGCCTTGATTTTTGCCAGAATAGCATCGGCAATTTCGTCAACAGCTTCAGCCATAAGCGTGTTCAGTACCATGTTCGGCACCGAAGCTGCCTGTGAAGAGCCGACTGCGCGGAACTCAAATTTGTTGCCGGTAAAGGCAAACGGCGAGGTACGGTTGCGGTCAGTATAGTCTTTGTTAACCACTGGTACCTGTGAAAGGCCGAGATTAAGTACCTGTTTTTCTGTTTTCAGGTCAACCTTGCCACTCTCGATAGCATCAAGTACTCTTTCGAGCAATTCGCCAAGGAAGACGGTCACAACAGCAGGAGGAGCCTCGTTGGCGCCAAGACGGTGATCGTTACCCATGCTCGCTATGGACATTCTCAGAACATCAGCCCTCTTGTAGACACCATTCAGGACGGCGACAAGAAAAACAAGGAAGTGAACATTTTTTTCAGGAGTATCGCCTGGATCAAGAAGATTGATACCGGTATCGGTACCGATCGACCAGTTATTGTGCTTGCCTGAACCGTTGATACCGGCAAATGGCTTTTCAGCAAGCAGCAGTGCGAAGCCTTTTTTGTCAGCAATCTTTCTCATCACCTCCATGACCAGCAGGTTGTGATCGACGGCAATATTGGCCTCTTCAAAAATCGGGGCAATTTCAAACTGGTGAGGAGCAACCTCGTTATGACGGGTCTTGGCTGGAATACCGAGCAGATAGAGTTCATGTTCGACATCCTGCATGAATTCAAGCACACGGTCAGGAATAGAGCCAAAATAGTGATCCTCAAGCTGCTGGCCTTTTGGAGGAAGGGCGCCAAGCAGGGTGCGTCCACACATAACAAGATCAGGCCGCTCGGAGTAGAATTTTTTGTCGATAAGGAAATACTCCTGCTCACAACCGGCAAAGGTTTTTACCCGTGAGACACCGGTAACACCAAGTATCTCAAGGAGCCTGATGGCTGATTTGCTGACCGCTTCCATGGAACGCAGGAGCGGAGTTTTGGCGTCAAGCGCTTCGCCGTGGTAGGAGATGAAGACGGTCGGAATACAAAGAGTCAGATCTTTTCCTCCCTTCATGAGAAAGGCAGGGCTTGATGGATCCCATGCAGTGTAGCCACGGGCTTCGAAGGTGGTACGCATGCCTCCCGAAGGGAAACTTGACGCATCAGGCTCACCCTGGATGAGCTGTTCACCGGAAAAACGCTCAATCGGTGTACCATCGCGGTCGATAGACAAAAACGCATCATGTTTTTCAGCCGTGGAGCCGGTCATCGGCTGGAACCAGTGGGTATAATGGGTGGCGCCCTTCTCCATTGCCCACTCTTTCATGCCGTGTGCTACAACACCGGCAATTTCACCGGTTATTTTTTTGCCCGCCTTGATGGTATCCTGTAATGCGGTAAACTCCTCTTTTGGAAGCTTTGCCCGCATGGCTTTCTGATCAAAAGTCATCGAACCAAAGTAGGTGGAAACCGGAATTTTACTATCGCTGTTCAAATGAACCTCCTTGTTGATTAGCATGATATGGCTGTATTACCTCTAAAAAAAATGAAAACCCTTTTTGTTTACTTCCTTGACCTCTTTTCATCAAACGTAATCAGCACCTGCCGGTCCTGAAGATTGTTTCGAACGATTTCTGCGCTGATTTTTTTGTTTTTCTTCAACTGACTCAGCACAAAACTCGTATTGGTACCAAGAACACCAGGCCAGCTCTGTATTCTTGAAAGAAACTGCTCAAGCGATGCCGTATTATGGGTCATCACCTTTAAAATATGCGACCCCTCACCGGTAACCGAGAAGCACTCCATAATCTCATCCTCTTTCATCACATGCTCCATAAATGATTTATAGTGCTTGGATGAATCGATTCTGACCCGTACAAAAGCATGAATATCAAAGCCGAGCTGCCGTTCATCAACCTCCATGGTAAAACCCTTGATGATACCACCCTTCTGCAACTTGTCAAGCCTTTCACTGACCGAGGGTATTGAAAGGCCGACGATTTCAGCAAGTTCACTCAATCGAACCCTGCCGTTTTCCCCAAGAGACTCAATTAATTTCAGGTCGATGAGATCAAGATGACCGGACATAAGCGCTATTGTATAGTTTAAATCAATTTAAGGAGAAATTACACAATAATAAGAAATAAACAACCTTTCTCTTTACTATTCGAAACTTTTTCAGCAAATATCTTAACTAATTTAGGTGATGACGCTATTTTACGCCATTATCACCGATATTCAGAATCATTGCAGGCGGCTCTCCTTCTCTCTTCCTTGCGGCGATGATACAACTTTTTCAACAAGGAACACCATGCAGCGAAAACAGTCCTGTTTCGTCACGTTATTCCGGCATGAAAGAGCGAAACGCCAGACATCTAAAGCCCTTAATAAATAGAAAATATTTCAATATCTTGTGACCAGCCAAAATGCGGAGTTTTGATCATGTGAAAAAATGCTGCTCTTCATCTATCTTATAATGTTATTTCCCGGTGATCCTGGATTTTTTTTCAGAAAAGGCGAGGAGATCTCACCAAAATAATCAAGAACAGCAGATACTGAACCAATCGAAAGCGACTGAGACGTTTATACAATGAAAATAGCAATTTTCGGAGCAGGAGTTGCTGGCCTTAGTGCAGCAATAGAGCTTGTGGATCGTGGACACACGGTAGAGATTTATGAAAAACGCAAGGTACTTGGCGGTAAGGTTTCCGTCTGGAAAGACAGCGAGGGTGACTCCATAGAATCTGGACTTCATATTGTTTTCGGTGGTTACGAACAGCTTCAGCAATACCTTAAACGGGTCGGCGCGGAAGATAATTATCATTGGAAAGAACATACCCTGATCTATGCTGAACCGAATGGACAACAATCTTTTTTCAAGAAGGCAAATCTTCCCAGTCCCTGGGCAGAGGTTATTGGCGGTCTGCAGACCGATTTCCTTACCCTGTGGGACAAAATCTCCCTGATCAAAGGGCTCTATCCTGCCCTTACCGGCAATGAGGCCTATTTCCGCAGTCAGGACCATATGACCTATTCGGAGTGGCACCGATTGAGAGGAGCGTCGGAGCATTCGTTACAGAAACTCTGGCGGGCCATTGCTCTTGCCATGAATTTCATTGAGCCAAATATCATCAGTGCACGGCCGATGATCACTATTTTCAAATATTTTGGCACCAATTATACCGCAACCAAGTTTGCCTTTTTCCGCAAAAATCCTGGCGATTCCATGATTGAACCAATGCGGCAGTATATACAGAGCAAGGGTGGGCGCATTTTTGTTGATGCAAAACTTAACCGGTTTGAACTCAACAGTGACGAGAGTATCAAAGGCGCCGTGCTGCAGGATGGCCATAAAATCGAGGCTGATGCCTATATTTCCGCCCTGCCTGTCCACAACATCAAAACCATTATTCCCCGGGAGTGGCTCGCCCATAAATATTTCCGCAACTTGCATGAATTTGTTGGCAGCCCGGTCGCAAACTGCCAGCTCTGGTTCGACCGGAAAATTACCGATACCGATAATCTCATGTTTTCACAAGGCACGATTTTTGCGACATTTGCTGATGTCTCAATCACTTGTCCTGACGATTTCCAGAATGGCACCGGCACAGCAAACGGTGGCAGCGTCATGAGCCTGGTGCTTGCTCCGGCTCACCAATTGATGGAGATGCCCAACGAGGTCATCATTGAGCTTGTCATGAAAGATATTCACGACCGCTTTCCTTTGTCACGTCAGGCAATACTTCTCAAATCAACCCTTGTCAAAATTCCCCAATCAGTCTACAAGGCGGTACCCGATGTCGATAAATTCCGCCCTGACCAGATCAGCCCTGTTAAAAACTTTTTTCTGGCTGGCGATTATACTGACCAGCACTATCTGGCTTCCATGGAGGGTGCGGCGCTGAGCGGAAAACTGGTGGCAGAAAAGCTTCTCAGCCGGTTCGGCAACTGAACGCAGCAATGAACGATGAACGACTCCTCATTATCCTCAGCAAAAACCCTGAAGCTGGGCAAGTAAAAACCCGCCTTGCGCGAGATGTCGGAGAAAAAAAAGCCCTTGAGATTTATGAAATTCTCAGGGAGCATACCGCTCTCGTGACTGCGAAAGTTAGTGCTGAACGAATGGTATTTTACTCCAGCTTTATCCCCTCCTCTGATCTCTTTCGCACAACAACATTCGGCTTTCGCCTGCAAGAGGGAGCTGACTTGGGGGAGCGGATGTTTCATGCCATACGCAGTGGATTTGAAGCCGGTTTTCGCCACATCGTACTCATCGGAACAGACTGTTACGAACTGAGCAGCGAAATTCTTGACCAAGCATTCAGCGCTCTTGAACGATCTGATGCTGTTGTTGGGCCTGCCACTGATGGCGGCTTTTACCTTATCGGACTGAACAGGCTGATACCTGAACTCTTTCTCAACCGAGAGTGGAGCACTTCTGCGGTTCTCAGGGAGAGCATCAGAATTCTTCATTGCCATGAAACTCCATATGAGTTGCTTTCGGAGCTTTCGGATATTGATACCTTCGATGACCTGAAAAAAAGCAGATTATGGATACAACAACCTTAAGCATCATTATACCCGTCTATAACGAAGAGGCCATCATTGCTCAAGCGCTTCATACTCTCCTTGCAATAACGGATCGATCGTCAGGCATTGAGATCATTGTCAGTGACGCAAGTACAGACAGGACTCCCGATATTCTCTCCCGCTTTCCGGTAACCATATGCCACAGTGCAAAGGGACGTGCCGTTCAAATGAATAACGGCGCCCGCCTGGCCGGAGGAGATATTCTCCTCTTTCTTCATGCCGATACGCTGCCGCCCGACACGTTTATCGATGATATCCGTTCGGCAGCGGCTACCGGGAAAAAGGCAGGTTGTTTCAAAATGAGATTTGATGACGACCACCCGCTTCTCGCTCTCTTTGGATGGTTCACCCGCGTTCCACTGCTCCTCTGCCGGGGAGGAGATCAATCACTCTTTATCGACAGAGCACTCTTTTTCGGCATCGAGGGGTTCGATGAAAACCTGCTCATCATGGAAGACTACGATATCATCAAACGCATCGAAGAGCGTGAGCCGTTCCACATCCTCGAAACAGAGGTCACCACATCAGCCAGAAAATATCATGACAACGGCATCATCCGGCTCCAGATGATTTTCGGAACACTTCATCTCATGTATGCTCTCGGATTTGATCAGGAGTCCCTTATCCGCTACTACAGGGAGAATATCATCTGAGAGGCCGGGAAAAAACAGGGTTAACCCTTTTAAAATAGAGTCTGAGAGGTGAACGACTTAGGAAATAAGTTGTTATATTCAGTATAATATTTTCTATTACTTACCCTTAATCCACCTAATAATTATGGCCGCAGAAGAGATTAAAAAAACAGCAGGTACGCTCGTACCTGCCTCCCCGAAAAATCCGGAATCCGGTGTGGGCAGTGGTGATATGGCCCTTTTAATCGGGAGCATGGGCAACCTGATTGATTCTACTATTTTGTCCGTTCAGGGAATTATCAGTTCAGTCAGCACTGCAACAGGACAACTTATCGATGGAGTTTCGTCAACGATTAACTCCGATTCCGTTCAGGGAATGATCAACTCGGTAAGCACTGCAACAGGGCAGCTCATTGATGGAGTTACCTCGACCATCAACTCCGAACCGGTCAAGGATATCCTCCATAATGTCAACTCAGCTACCGGACAACTCATTGATGGCGTCGCTGCCACCCTTAAGTCCGATCCGATTCAGAACTCTGTTCAGGAACTTGGAAAATTATGGACTGGATTGCTCGAAAACCTGAATGCAACCGTCAGCTCAAACCAGATACAAAATCTTTTTGATAACGTCAGTACCGGATTGGGACAGTTGATGGGAAATGTATTTGCTGCGCCAGGTATGCCATCAGGTCGTGAAAACCGGATGAAAAAGGATGTAACCGAGATTCGTTACACTCCCAAGGAGGTCGTCGCGGAAATAAAAGCTCCGGCTCTTTCTTCTGATAAGATAAACCAAATCTGACGCTGCAATCCTCTACTCGGTCGTGCCGGGCATCAGCGAAAAATCCATCAATGCGACAGGATATTTCACTGGTGCTCGCTCTGACGATTGTACGCCTTTCCTGATCATTGACGACCGGTTCCGGTGTGACCAAACCCCCCTTCACCCCGAACGGTTGAACCAAGTTCTTCAACCTCTTCAAAACGAACCGCTTCTACCTTTGCAACCACCATCTGCGCAATGCGGTCGCCATGACTGACAAGGAAAGGCTCTTTACCATAATTAATGAGAATCACCTTGACCTCTCCACGATAATCAGCATCAATGGTTGCCGGTGTATTGGGCAATGAGATCATTGAACGCAAAGCAAGTCCGCTCCTTGGACGAAGCTGAGCCTCATACCCTTCAGGCAATTCAAGGGCAAATCCGGAGGGAATCAGCGCGGTTGTTGATGGTTGAATGGTGATCGGGGCTTCAATACATGCTGAGATATCCATGCCAGCGGCATGAGCGGTTGCATAAACGGGAAGTGAAGCTTGCTTGTTAAGGCGAACTATCTTTACTTTGAGCATCAGTCAGAAATAGCTTGTTATCAGAAATTAGACTCTACGGCCAATATAACCGATTAACCACAAGTCAATTGAAGCAATCATCCGAAAAAGTTTATGCACTGGCTTTCGGCGCCCATCCCGATGACGTCGAACTTGCATGTGGAGCTACGTTGCTCAAAATCATAAGCGAAGGGCAGAATGTCGCCGTCTGCGACCTCACAAGAGGAGAGATGGGAACGCTTGGAACTCCTGAAACACGCAGAAGCGAAGCCGCAACAGCCACCGCGATCATGGGATACCACAGCCGCACCACCCTTGACCTTGGAGACTCGAAACTCTTCCACACTGAAGAGAACATAGCGGAAATCATCAAGCTTATCAGGCTGTTCCGGCCAGATGTCGTTTTTGCCAATTCCCCCGAGGAACGCCACCCGGATCACATCAAAGCATCAAAACTTGTGACTGAGGCTTGCTACTATGCCGGTCTCCAGCAGCTCGCCACGACCATGAACGGAGAGGCACAACAGCCTTACCGCCCCGCACACCTCCTCTACTACATCCAGTTCAAACACCTTGAACCCGACATTATCGTCGATATTTCGGATACTTTTGAATCCTCAAGAAGAGGGGTACTCGCCTTCGCCTCGCAATTCTACAAGGAGGGCACAACCGATGAGGCAAAAACCATGATCAAACGCCGGGAGTTTCTTACCGGTCTGGAAGCACGCGCCCGATATTTCGGAGAACAGATCGGTACCCTTTACGGCGAAGGGTTCAAACTCTCCACCACCCTCGCCATCAACTCATTTATACGCGCCTTCCCCGGAAAATAAAAACTGACAATCAGTAATTACCCGGCAACGCGGAACGCAAGCCGCGTCTTCCAGGGAGTTCACAATCACGTAGCACTCCCTTAACAATTCCTCAACAGAAGGAATGGTACTTTGTGTGGCGCATAACGATATGCGAAAAGAGTTCCCGGATTTTCATGAACGCATCACACAAACCAACCACATATTTCTTATGAGAAAAGTTGCATTGATAGTCGGTCTGGCCGCTGCACTCGGATTCAACAATGCGCAGGCTGTTGACTGGAACTGGAAAGGGGATATCCGCTACCGTTACCAGTCTGACATAACAGCAATTCCTAATGTCACCGGTGAACACAGTCGCGACCGCCACCGGGCACGTGTCCGTCTTGGCGTCTACCCCTGGATCAATGAAGAGCTTTCCGGTGGCCTTCAACTCTCAACCGCTGGATCAGGCCTTGAAACCACCTCCCGCAATGAGACCCTCGACGATCAGTTTCTTGCTGATACCGTCTATATGAATGAGTACTTCATTGACTACCACCCGATGTTTCTCTGCGGTGATGTCAACTTCATCCTCGGCAAGAGAGCCGTTGCCAGTACACTTATTGTTCAGAACGATCTCGTCTGGGATGGCGACCTGACCTTTGAAGGCGCTACCGTGCAATACGGCAAGGATGCCAATGGCAAAGAAAAAGATGGTCTCAGTGCAGTTGCTGGATACTATATCCTTAACGAAAATAAAAGTGTAACCACAATTAAAGAACAGGACGCCTACCTTTTTGCTGGCCAGGCTGCCTATAAAGGTGCAATCAGTGATCTTAGTTACCAGCTTGGTGCAGGATACTATAATTATGTGAATTTCAATGTCGATAATGATCCTTCTACCGTATATAGTCCTGCATACGACTATACCGGAAAGGACTTTAACATCGTTGAGTTTTATGGCAGCTTAGGAGGCCAGATCACCGAAACCCTTCCCTGGAAGATTTCAGGTCAGTATGCCTTTAACACTGCGAAACATGCCGATTGGGTCAACATTGACAATGCCAAAAGGGACAGTTACCTTGCCGAAATCAAAATTGGTAATGCCAAACAGGTTGGACAATGGGCGGTCAATGCTGACTATGTCAGAATCGAACGTGATGCACTGACTATTCTCACCGATTCAGACCGTAACATGGGCGCTGCCACAAACCTGAAAGGGTTCAAGATCGGCGGAGTCTACCATCTGGTGCAGAACATGACACTCGGCCTCACCTATTTCAACTTTAAAACGATCGATGACAAGACAACTCTTGTCGATGAGTCAGCTCCAACCCGGCATATTGTCATGGCTGATGCCGTAATCAAATTCTGACAAGTATCTCTGTGTGTGTTCTTTCCTTTGTGTGTTGTATGGCTGGTTTGCAAGGCCTCTCCTGCCGCTGAGGGAGAGCCTTGCGTAACCGGTTCTAAACAAGATATTTTGCATTTCACTTTATCAACCAAACAATGTTCATCACTATGAAACTTTTCAAAAAAATACTTTTAAGTGCAACTGTTTTTGGCGTCATGGCCTCCGGTACGGCTGAAGCTGCCGGAAAAATAGTCATGGACGGTTCGACCACGGTCGGTCCTGTCGCCAAGGCATTTGCCTCCTACTTCACCAAAACAACCGGCGTACAGGTTGTCGTCAGCGAATCAGGCTCCGGCAACGGCGCTAAGAGCCTGATCAATAAAACCTGTGACATCGCCAACATGTCGCGAGCCATGAAAAACAATGAAGTTGCAGCGGCAAAAGGCCGTGGCGTCAACCCCGTCGAGCATGTCGTTGCGCTTGATGGCCTTTCCATCATTGTTCATCCGAGCAATCGCGTCAATGCACTCTCAAAAGCGCAGATTCGGGGACTTTACATGGGCAAATACACCAACTGGAGCCAGGTCGGTGGACCGAATGCTGCCGTCGTCATGATCCAGCGTGAATCGAACAGCGGAACCCAGGATACCTTCAAAGAACTGGTTATGGGCAAGGATAACCCGATTTCCAAGAGAGCTGAAACCCAGGCCAGCAACGGCGCTGTAAAGAGTCGCGTATCCTCCACACCTTCGGCAGTTGGTTTTGTCGGTCTCGGCTATGTCGACAGTTCAGTCAAGTCACTCCTTGTTGACGGTGTTGAACCTGATATCAAGACGGTCAAAAACGGCACCTATCCTATCAGCCGCGCACTCTTCATGTATACCAATGGCCAGCCAACAGGCGCTGTCAAGCAGTTCATTGATCTGCCAAAAACGGCTGAGGGCAAGCAAATCATCAGCGAGAGCGGTTTTGTCAACAATTATTAATTTGCCAACGGCACATGCTGTATGCTGATGCCTGAAAATACGACACCAGAAAGCCGTCTTATTCCAGGACGGCTTTCTGGTATCAACAATAAATATCACAATCCATGAACGCTAAAGCTTTACGATTTCTTCTGCCTCTTCTGCTCAATGCTGCTTTGACGCCAACACTTTCTTTGACTGCATCAGCCTTTAATAGAGCACATCTCGAATTGCTTGAAGCCGGAGTAACATCGTGGAACAAGATGAGAGCTGTGCAACAGGAGTTTCGGCCCGACCTTTCAGGAGCTGAACTGAAAGGCAAAAATCTAAAGGCCATTAATTTATATAACGCAAATCTTTCGGGCGCTATTCTCTCTATGTCGAATCTGAGTAACGCCAACCTCAGAAAAGCTTCACTTGATGGAGCAAAAATGGATGGAACCATACTGATCAGGGCAAATCTTGACCAAGCCGTATTACGGGGAGCCGATCTTGAAAGTGCCGTGCTCGATGGAGCTCATCTCCATCAGGCTGTTCTTGTCAAAGCCATTCTTAAAAAAGCAGATTGCACAAATACCGATTTTTCAGAATCCGATCTTAAGGAAACCAACTTTCGTGAGGCTTCGCTCGTTAATACCGATCTCAGCGGAGCAGATTTACGGGCAGCCTACCTTTGGCGAGCCAACCTCAACCGGGCAAAGATATCTGGTGTGAAGGTTTCGGAAAACACCGTACTTGACAGCGGTAAATACGCCTCCCGGATGTGGGCAGAAAACCACCACTCAATTTTTGTTGAGGAACCGGCGCAACCCGTTTCCGCCAACCCGGTCAACTCCGTTTCAACAGAACAAGAGAGTCTGCAGGTCACTCTTCCCCGACAGTCAGAGCGCTCTGCCGTCCAGCAACAAGTCACGGGCAACACTCTGCCGCAAAAAGATGCTTCTGACTCAAAAAAGAGTTTTACTCCCCGCAATATCTGGCAGCAGTCAGAGGCTCCGGTCAATGTCACTTTCGACAGGTCGCAACACGAGCAACTGAAAAGCAATGTGTTCGACTGGAACAAGATGAGAAAACAGAACAAGGATATCAGTGTGCAGCTCAAAGGAGCTTCATTTGATCACAAAAATCTCTCTTATGCCAATTTAAGTCATGCATCTCTCCTTAATGCAAGCTTCAAGGCGACCGATCTTGGAAACAGCGATCTTCGATTTGCAGATTTAAGGGGATGTAACTTCCGGGAAGCCAACCTGCAACAGGCCAATCTTGAAGGAGCAGATCTCAGGGGAGCCAATCTCTGGCGAGCAAACCTCAGCCGTAGCCGTCTGAACAACGCTGTTGTTTCCAGTTTGACCATACTTGATTCGGGTAAAATAGCCTCAGCAGAACTGGCGGCACACCGCGGTATGATATTTGTTGAACAATAGCACTCCAACAGACAATTCTACCTGATCAGTACAGCCGATTCACGATACACCTCAGAAAAAAGCTGCAACAATAACTGGATGCTATGGTGAAATAACCCAACATCATTAGAGGGGCTATACGTTTTCGTAAGGTGAAATCAGCCGGTATGTCGCAGAGTGCCGAGGATAGTTTGTCGATATCGGAAGAAGCTGTTCCACACCTGATTTGTAAAATAGGGTGAATTTCAGTATCGTAAGCATACATTCACATCTTGGGGGTGCTGAATTTTTTTCCTGTCCTGCTGGAGGGAAAAAAGGCGGCTGAGATCAAACCCTTATAACTTGATGCAGGTAATGCTGACGCAAGAAAAGATTATGCTGGCGTTTTTTGTTCCTTTCTGCCATCCTTTTCCTTTCTGTTGTACTCCTCTGCCTGCCTGTTTAACCATCATCCATGACGAACGTTACTGAAAACATAACTTGTCCGGTGAAGCGCATTGAGTGCATCCCGCCAGAAAAAATTTACTCAAAGGGCACTATTTTCCCGCTTGAGGTGGGAATGAAAAGAGTGAAACTGAGTAAAACCTACCTCTGCAATGGTCAGGAATTCTCCTCCTTTCCGCTCTATGATACCGGTGGACCCTATTCTGATCCCTCTGTCAGCATCGACCCTGAAAAGGGACTTCCGCCCATACGGAAGAGCTGGGGGTTTCGGCGCGATGAAAAACCCGCTTCTTCCATAACTCAGATGCATTTTGCCCGAAAAGGGATCATTACCCCGGAAATGGAATATGTTGCGATCAGAGAGAACCAGCAACTGGAGGAGTGGATCAGCTCATTTTCGAGAGGTGGCGCAAAGGTTTCGCCAATAACGCCGGAGTTTGTCCGCCAGGAGATCGCTGAAGGGCGGGCCATCATTCCTGCCAACATCAACCATCCGGAGCTTGAACCGATGATTATTGGCCGGAAGTTCCGCGTCAAAATCAATGCCAATATCGGCAACTCCGCACTTGGTTCTTCGATTGAGGAAGAGGTGGAAAAGGCTGTCTGGTCATGCCGCTGGGGGGCTGATACCGTCATGGATCTCAGCACGGGCGCCAATATCCATCAAACACGCGAGTGGATTCTGAGAAACTCCCCTGTTCCGATCGGAACGGTTCCTATGTATCAGGCTCTTGAGAAGGCCGGGGGCAAAGCTGAAGCGCTGACATGGGAACTCTACCGCGACACGCTGATTGAACAGGCGGAACAGGGTGTTGACTACTTTACCATTCATGCCGGTATTCTGCTTGAGCATCTTCCCTTTGCTGAAAAACGGTTAACCGGTATTGTATCACGGGGTGGCTCGATCATGGCAAAGTGGTGCAAGTACCATAAAGAGGAGAACTTTCTCTATACCCGGTTTGAAGAGATCTGCAAAATTCTGCAACGATACGACATCGCCGTTTCGCTTGGTGATGCCCTGCGTCCCGGCTCGATCATTGATGCGAACGACGAAGCTCAGTTTGGCGAGCTCAAGGTGCTCGGAGAACTGACCGAGGTTGCATGGAAACATGAGGTGCAGGTGATGATTGAGGGGCCAGGGCACGTTCCGCTGCACATGATCAGGGAGAACATGGATAAAGAGCTGGCGTATTGCCACGAAGCTCCCTTCTACACGCTTGGACCGCTGATTACCGATATCGCCGCAGGGTATGACCATATCAATTCAGCCATCGGTGGAGCGCTTATCGCCAGCTTTGGCTGTTCGATGCTCTGTTATGTCACCCCAAAGGAGCATCTTGGCCTGCCTGACCGTAATGATGTGCGTGAAGGGGTTATTGCCCACAAGGTTGCTGCCCATGGCGCCGATCTGGCAAAAGGTAATCCTGTTTCCTGGCTCCAGGATGAACTGATGAGCAGGGCAAGATATTCATTTGCATGGGAAGATCAGTTCAACCTTTCGCTTGACCCGGAGAAAACCCGTGCAGTGCATGCGCAAAGCATGGCGCAGAGTGGTCATACCGAAAAAAACCCGGATTTCTGCACCATGTGCGGGCCTGATTTCTGTTCAATGAAAAAGTCGAAGGAGGCTGCGGAGCAGGAGTAACAACAATGGCGAACGGATAATTGACAGTGACGGTAAACGCCACTGTCAATTGATCACATACAAAGAAGTTAAACTGAAGCAGCTTTAACGATTGCGGCGAAATCATCTGCATTGAGGCTCGCACCTCCAATCAAACCACCATCGATGTTCGGCATGGCAAAGAGTTCGGCCGCATTTGAAGGCTTGACACTTCCACCATACTGGATACGAACTTTCTCTGCGGCTGCCTGACCATAAAGTCCAGTGACAAGTGTGCGAATAAAGAGATGCACCTCTTCAGCCTGTGCTGAACTTGCTGTTTTTCCGGTACCAATAGCCCAGACTGGCTCATAGGCAATGACAATGGCACTGATATCGATGATACCGTCGAGCCCTTCCCTGACCTGTGAAGAGATAACAGTTTCCATGACGCCTGATTCGCGTTCTACAAGTGTTTCACCAACACAGAGGATAACGTTCAGCCCTTCCGACAAGGCCTTTTTTATCCTGAGATTTACCGTAGCATTTGTTTCGCCGAAATACTGACGACGCTCGGAATGGCCGATAATAACGGAAGAACAGCCAACAGCAAGAATCATTCTGGCCGATACCTCTCCGGTAAATGCGCCATCATTTTCATAATGGCAGTTCTGGGCAACAAGCTGAACTTCACTCTCTGCAATCACCTTTTCTGTAGCATCAAGGGCAAGATAGGTCGGCGCTATACCAACCTCACAGCCCGAAAAACCCTCACCAAGTGCTGCAAGCACATCCGTTGCAAGCTGCACCGATTCGGCAACACTGTTGTTCATTTTCCAGTTCCCAACTACAATTTTTCTGCGCATATCTTCTTTTTTAATAATCCGTTTTTATTTCACAGTATATCTGATCGATCTGATTAATGGCAAAGCGGTGCTTTCCTGAACGGGCATCCTTGAGTTCCACTTCGCTGCTGCCGACAGTAGTGATTGTGCCGTGCCACACTCTCGCTTCGTTGGTGACCAGGTTGACTTCGCGATTCAACAGATCCTGATTTCCCCCGATCCTGTCCTGACGATAAATGATTTGACGTTTCCCCATGGGAGAGCTGATTTAACTGGTTTTTGGTTGGCCCTATTTAACAAAAATCTCTAATATCTCATAGTGAAGTTCACCTTTGGGGACGACTATCTGAACTTTTTCGCCTACAGCTTTTCCGATCAATGCTCTTCCTACCGGGGATCGGACAGAGATTTTGCCTGAATCGGTGTCGGCCTCTTCTGATGATACCAGCGTATATTCGATGATTTCATCAGGAGTATCAAGATTTTTCAACTTTACGGAAGTAAGAATATAAACCTTGTCGGTCTTGATCTGTTTTGGGTCAAGAATCGTTGCCGATGCCAGTTTGTTTTCAAGATCTGCAATACGCGCTTCGGTATGAGACTGCTCTTCTCGGGCCGCATCATACTCTGCGTTCTCGCTGAGATCACCATGAGCCCTCGCTTCAGCAATTTTTTCCAGAACTTCCCTTCTGGTTTGATGAACCAGCACGTATAATTCCTCTTTCAGCCGGTTATACCCATCACTTGTCAGGTAAATTCTGTCAGTCATCTCTGGTTGCTGTTTTTGTTGAAAAAAAAGAAAATAACTCCATAAGCGCAATTCGCCGGGGCAAACGGACAGGATTGATAAACAAAAAAAAGTAAAGTCAGTTGCTCACCACTGACTTTACTCCAAAGCAATGTACAACTCTTAATCTTTCAGGCAAAACAAGTTTACACATTAAACGCAAAATATATTTTATTGCCCTTCCTTTCTACCAGCAGAAAAAGAAGATCTCCGCTTTTGATGTTTTTGATAAGAGCACTATACCCGGCAAACGAGTTCACACTCTGACGGTTGAGGGTAAGTATGATATCGCCGACGCGCAATCCGGCAAGGTAGGCATTGGATGCAGGATCAAGAGCTGTAAGTACAACCTTGCCAGAGCCGGGCACCAGGTTCAATTTCTGTGCCAGCCTTGCTGTAAGCTCCTCGGCCTTAAAGCCGAGTACCGCAGGAATTTTTTCCTGTTCTTCTGTCATGGCTGAAGCCACACCCCTGACGGGCTGTTCTTCAAGACGGGCCTGAAAAAGCATGATCGTTCCGTTCCTGAGCACCCGAAACTTGACCATCGATCCGGGTAACTGACTGGAGATGGCATTACGCAGTTCAATACTGCCTGAAACCTTTTGATCGTTGATATCAAGGATAACATCACCGGTTTTGATACCAATCTTTGCCGCAGGTCCACCCTCGACAACCGTTCCAACAAGCGCCCCTTCTCCGGCCTTCAGGTGCATTGCTTTTGCAATATTTTCATCAATATCCTGAATACTGACGCCAAGATAACCTCGGGTCACTTTTCCGGTAGTAATGAGTGCGGTCATTACCTTTTGGGCCATGTTTGACGGAACGGCAAATCCTATACCCTCGAATCCACCAGTTCGACTCGCTATAGCCGTATTGATGCCGACAAGTTCGCCATTGATGTTGACAAGAGGGCCTCCGGAATTTCCCGGATTGATGGCCGCATCAGTCTGTATGAAGTCTTCATAATCGGCCAGCCCGACATTGGCCCGCCCTTTGGCACTGACGATACCCTGAGTGACGGTTCGTGCAAAATTTTCACCAAGTGGACTTCCTATGGCAATGACCCATTCGCCAACCCTGAGTTTGTCACTGTCACCGATCAGGATTGGTTTCAGACCTTTTGCATTGACCTTAATAACAGCAAGATCGGTTTTGGAATCCTTTCCTATTACTTTGGCATCAATCTTTTTGTTGTCGAAGGTGCGGATATAGACGGCATCGGCATTATCGATCACATGATTGTTGGTCAGAATATAACCGTCAGCCGTTACGACGACTCCCGATCCGATGCCCTGCAATACTTTTTTCTGACCGTTGCGAGGGGCAATCTCCGGCATATCAAAAAAATCATCAAAAAAGGGGCGGCCCCAAAAACCAAACGGGGAGCCAATCCGCTGGTTTACCGTTTTTTCAGTGAAAATCGTCACTACTGAAGGGGTTGCCGACTCGGCAATCTGCACAAATGCCTCGTTAAAGCCTTTGAGTGACTGGATGGGATAATTCTCAATATTGTTCTTTGCCGTAGCAAAACTTGGACTGTTTGAAAAGCTCAACCCCCTGGAAGAGAGGCTAAACTCAACATTCGAAAAGACAAGTGCGCCTACGGCAATACCCGCAAAAACAAGAAGCAGGTATTTCATTATTGCTCGTTTCTTGCTCATCGGTTCTGTAAGGTTTTTTTGTTATGGTTCTGTTTTATGGTTCTGATAAAGCTTCGATATGTTCAACAGCGGTTAAACCTGCCTTCATTTTATTCATAGTCTCTTCATATTCGGATTCGGGTTTTGAATCGGCGACAATCCCTCCAGCCGCCTGAAAATAGATGGTATTGTCCTCAACCACCATTGTCCGGATAGCAATCGCCGTCGTGAGATTACCCTTGAAATCAAGAAATCCGACTGCGCCACCATACAGACCCCGTTTTTCCTTTTCGAGTTCATAAATGATCTCCATGGCACGAACCTTGGGTGCGCCTGTAAGAGTACCTGCCGGAAAACAGGACCAGAAAGCATCCATAGCGCCAAGTTCATCACGAAGCTCTCCACGAACGTTACTGACAATATGCATGACATGCGAATATTTTTCAATAACCATCATCTCATTGGTCTCGACTGTACCGATTTTAGCAATTCTGCCGATATCGTTCCGGCTCAAATCGATGAGCATCAAATGCTCCGCAAGCTCTTTTTCATCGGCCAGCAGTTCACGGGCGTTGCGTTCATCCTCTTCAAATGTACTGCCCCGGTGTCTTGTGCCTGCAATAGGACGGGTATCGACGATACGACGGCCATAGCTGTCGCGCTCAACCTTTACCAGCAATTCGGGCGATGAACCGACAATTTTGAACTCCTCCATATCAAAGTAATAGAGATATGGAGAGGGATTGATGGTTCTCAGCATCCGGTAAACATCAAAAGAGCGGGTATGGAGAGGACGACGGAGACGCTGTGAAATCTGTACCTGAAAAATATCTCCTGCTACAATGTACTCTTTCGCTTTCCCTACCTTCTGCAGGTACTCATCTCTTGTCGTATTGGAGAGTACTGATTCCGGACGCTCAGCCCGAAAAGCTATCTCTTCACGCCGAAGTGGCCGGAACATCTGTTCAGCGATCAGCTCTATTTTCTGCAATGCAAGAGGTTTGTCAATCTCGTCAAGGTAGTTGGAGACAATGAAGACCTTGCGCATAATATTATCAAAAACCACAAGGGTATCACAGAAAAGCAGAAAAATATCGGGCAACCCTGCCGGATCCGGACGCTCTGGCATTGGAATCTTTTCGACAAGGTGCATGGCATCATAACCGAAATAGCCAAAAACACCCGAGGTAATCATTTGGGGTGTACCATTCTTTTTTCTTGGTATCTCTCTGGTTTCAAACGCGGCAAGCAGGTGATCAATCTGCAGGCGTAGATTTGTCTCTGAACGACCAATTTCACGGAGAGCGCTGAATTTTTCATCAAGAATCTCAATATCCGTTGAACCATCCACAAAACCTCTGAGGATAGCGACCGGGTCAATAGCTATATAGGAAAAGCGGGCAAGAAGCTCTTCACCCTCTACCGATTCAAGAAGGCATGAAAAAGGGCGCTGCAGTTTCAGATAAACTGAAACCGGCGTCTCGGTGTCGGCATGAACCTCCTTGAACAGTGGCTTGAGACAATAGGGAGCATGCCTTTGATTTTCTGGCATAAAAGCAGTGAGCTGAATTGGTTATTGTTTACCCTGTTAGCTGTACTGTGCAATAAAGAAAAATATTTTGTATCGTAAAGGAAAGTCCGATAATAACACTACGGAAGCGGACAAAACCGGGTAGTTACAATGGTGTGCCGATTTCCTGAAAAAATATTCGTAATGAACTGGCTGAAAGCTCTCATGCTCTCTCCCGGTATGCTTTTCCCTGCGGCATATTTTCTGATCTATCTGTCCACCAATATTTACCTGAATGCTGATTTCAAAAAGAACCTTTCACAAGCGGTAAACCAGGCAAGCGGCAACACCTTGCAGATCAGCATCAAATCACTGAAATCCGGCCTGGTGCTCGACTCAATCACACTAAATCAGATTGAATTCACCCCCATCATTCCAACCGGAAAAAACCGGCAAATCACCACTCATCCGATTACCATCAAAAAACTCGAAATAGAGTCCCCGGAGGTTGAAAAACTTCTTTTCAGCCGCAAAAAACGATTGTCATCAACGAAAATGCTCTGCGATAAAATTCTTGCTGCCGAGCATCTCATTCAATGAATGAGCAACCCCGGACGCGTCCATCGTATTGAGCTCACTTTACCGATGGGATCTGTAAGCAATGAAAGATCCGGGTCCCATGACCAATAAACCACCAACGCCTGACCAACAAGATCCTTTTCCGATAAAAAGCCCCAGAAACGACTGTCGAGACTATTGTCGCGATTATCACCCATTGCAAAATAGTAGTTGTCCTGAACAGTATACTTCTGAGCTGGAGAACCGTCAATAAAGACCTCCCTGCCCTGCAGACTCACATCATGTCCTTCATCGGCAACAAGCGAACTGTAAAGCGGATAGGTTGCCGCTGTCAGTTGCACGACATCTCCCTTGCGGGGAATGCGTATCGGGCCATAGTTATCCTTGTTGAAGGTTGATGACTGTGGAAAAATCATATAATCACCCTCTCCTGCAGGAGCCTTGACTCCGATAAACTGTCCATGTTCCGGAAGAGGAACCGGTTTTCGGTTGATCGAAAGTTGCTGGTCATGAATCTCAAGGGTATCACCACTGATGGCAACACATCGCTTGATATAGTTCAGTGAACGATCTTTGGGGAACTTGAAAACAATGATATCGCCTCGTTCCACCTTGTCAACTCCTGGAAGCCGTATATCGGTAAAGGGCACTTTTGGCCCATAGACATATTTGTTCACAAAAAGAAAATCACCTGCAAGCAGCGTATTCTCCATGGAGCCCGTTGGAATACGGTAAGATTCAACAACAAAAACACGAAGAACGGTCGCAAATATCGCAGCAATAACCAGAGCCTCAAACCACTCCCGTGAATGTTGTTTTTCCGGCTTACCTTTCTGAGTATTCAATGATCAGATCGTTTTGACTATTAATGAAAATTCTATCCACCAGATAAACTCTCTTGTCTATTCGTCTATATTGAGCAAGGCAAGAAAAGCCTCCTGCGGAACCTCTACCCTCCCAACCTGTTTCATCCTCTTTTTGCCCTCTTTCTGTTTTTCAAGAAGCTTGCGCTTTCGGCTGATGTCACCACCATAACATTTGGCCAGAACATTTTTGCGCATCGCCGATATGGTTTCGCGCGATATCACCTTGCTGCCGATTGCCGCCTGTATGGCAACTTCATACATCTGTTTGGGAATAATCCCTTTCAGTTTCAGGCATAGCTTCTTTCCCCAGTCATAGGCTTTCGAACGATGGACAACGATCGAGAGCGCATCGACCGTTTCGCCGTTCAGCAACACATCAAGCTTGACCAAATCAGAATCACGGTAACCAATGTACTCGTAATCCATTGAGGCATAGCCTTTCGAAATTGATTTAAGGCGATCATGAAAATCAAAAACAATTTCGGCAAGCGGAAACTCAAAATGCATGATCACTCTTGTCGTGTCGAGATAATCGGTGTTCTTGTACTCGCCGCGACGCTCCATGCCAAGCTTCATGATATTGCCGATATAGTCGGCAAGTGTAATGATCTGCATGGTTACATAGGGCTCTTCAACGAGGTTTATGCGTCCGGTATCGGGCATCTTGGAGGGATTGTCAACAATGACAACCTCACCGTTGGTCATGACAACCCGGTACTCAACGTTGGGAACCGTGGTAATGATATTGACCCCATACTCTCGCTCGAGACGTTCCTGAATGATCTCCATGTGGAGCAGGCCAAGAAATCCGCATCTGAACCCGAAACCGAGGGCAACGGAGGTTTCAGGCGTATAGAGCAGCGATGCGTCATTCAGGGCAAGTTTTTCGAGCGACTCGCGAAGATCCTCAAATTCGTTCGAGTTAATCGGATAGAGGCCGCTGAAGACCATCGGCTTGACCTCCTTGTAACCCGAAAGACGCTCGTGTGCAGGATTGTCGGCAAGCGTGACCGTATCGCCAACCTTGGCATCCTTGACATCCTTGATGGAGCAGATCAAATAGCCGACATCTCCGGATTCAAGCAAAGATTTCGGCTGCCGTTTCATACTCATGGTGCCAATCTCTTCAGCGTAAAATATCTTGTTGCTCGCAAAAAATTTGACTTTGTCACCCTTTTTGAGTGACCCTTCAACAATGCGAAGATAGATGACCGCGCCACGATAGGAATCAAAAACCGAGTCAAAAATCAGCGCTCGCAAAGGCAGGTGATTGTTGTCGGCAGGGGCCGGTATACGCTGGACAATCGCCTCAATAAGCTCTGGCACCCCGATACCGGCTTTGGCCGATACCTGGAGAATTTCCTCGCGTTTAATCCCAATCAGATCCATAACCTGACGAGCCACACCCTCAACATCAGATGAGGGAAGATCAATTTTATTGATAACCGGTATAATATCAAGTCCGGCATCAAGGGCGAGATAGAGGTTGGCAATGGTCTGGGCCTCTACCCCCTGAGTGGCATCAACAATAAGAAGAGCGCCTTCGCAGGCAGCAAGAGAACGTGATACCTCATAGCTGAAATCAACATGCCCCGGGGTGTCAATAAGGTTCAGAGTATACTCAAGGCCATCGGAGGCCCTGTATTTCATCTGGATGGCATGACTTTTTATGGTGATACCACGCTCACGCTCCAGATCCATATCATCAAGCACCTGTGCAGAAGCCATCTGAGTGCGATCAAGCGTATGCGTTATTTCCAACAGACGGTCAGCAAGGGTTGATTTTCCGTGATCAATATGTGCGATGATGCAGAAGTTCCTGATACGGTTGACTTCTGTACTGGACAATGCCATAAAATAAGCGTTTGATGCTGGTTATAAATTCAAGGTGAGCCAATATAATCAATTAATACGATTGTGACATCTCCCGACTCACTACACGAGGAGCAACGGCCCGGCATCGGGGCGAAAACCTCTGAGAAATTCGGCAGCCTCCATTGGCTTGCGCCCTTCAAGCTGCAACAAAAGCAGCTCAATCCAGCCATCGGAGCATTTTGCACAGAGCCTCCCCTGATCGACATAAAGCGTACCAGAAGGTGCTGTGCAGAGGGTTTCAGGGGAAATATCTGCCGGAACGGACCGGAATATCTTCATGGTTTTACCCTTGAAGGTAGTCCATGCCGCAGGCTTCAGGGCAAGACCCCTGATAAAATTATGCATATCTGCAACAGGCTGCGACCAGCAAATGCGCGTATTGTCACGAGTGAGCTTGGGCGCTCTTGAAGCGAGTGCTTCATCCTGGCCTGATACCACTACACTGCGGGAGGCAATCAGATGCACGGTATCAACAACAACTTGAGCGCCAATCAAGGCGAGGCGGCTGGCAAGGTCGCTCGCATTTTCATTGGGGCCTATCGGCGTTCTCTCCTGCAAAATGATATTGCCCGTGTCGACCCGCTGCTGCAGAAAGAATGTTGTAACACCGGTTTCACCCTCTCCCCTGATTATGGACCAATTGATGGGCGCTGCACCCCGATATGCCGGGAGCAGTGAGGCATGAAGGTTAAAAGCGCCGAGAGCGGCCTGCTCATAGATCGCAGGAGGCAGAATGCGAAAAGCGGCCACAACAATGACATCTGCCTTGCATGAGGCAACCGTATCCGCAAAATCCGGATGGGTGACATCATCAACCTCATAAACCGGAAGCGCAAGAGCCCGAGCGGCCACTTTGACCGGAGAGGGCTCCGCATCAGCATGTTTGCTGCGGCGCGGCTTATCCGATCCGGTAACAACAAGCACAATCTCAAACGTATCCTTCTCAGCCGCAAGAGCCTGCAACGAGGGAACAGCAAATTCCGGCGTCCCCATAAAAATAATCCGCATCATAACACTCATGTGGGTTTTGCTATCGGAACAACTTCACGTTCAACAACAGGGTACTCTGTATCAACAATTCCTGAAGCCAAAGCAGTAAGCTCTTTCTGGATCTTTTTACGATCTCGTTTCTCCATCCTGTCTACAAAAAGAGTCCCGTCAAGATGATCAATCTCATGCTGAATCACTCTGGCAACCATACCGGAAAACTCACCCGTCCGCTCTGCAAAATGCTCATCACGATATTTCAGGGTAATCGCCGCCGGGCGGACAACATAGCCCTGAACACCAGGAACACTCAGGCAACCCTCTTCCATATCATTGTAGCCCCTGACCGAAAGAATATGAGGATTAATCACCACCATCGGTTTTTCATGCTCACACTTGCTCACACATGAGACATCGAGCACCAGCAATCGAATCGACCGCCCTACCTGGGGCGCAGCCAAACCAATACCCGAAGCATTACGCATTGACTCGAACATGGAGGCTATCAGCTCTTCAATTGCACTGTCAACGCCCTTCAGTGGCTTTGCTTTCAATCGAAGAATATCGTCACTATAGATATTGATCGGTAAAATCATACTTTCTTTAATGTTAAAAGGGCATCAATACTCTGTAAACCAAAACAGAGAAGCACTCTCCTGCCCATCATATTTAATCTGTTTTATGGGAACAAGCTGTTAAGCAGGCCACTTATGGAGAGTGAGCCTCCATGAAGAACCTGCAAATTCAGCCTCGAACATCGCTTTGAATATAATTGACCAACACCATAAAATAAGGCTCTTCCGCACAGATTCTCAATTTTTATCCGTTTTGAAGCCACTGCTCACCCCCACCACCTCCGGCACGGAATGCTCTGCTGCCTTACTCCCACAAGCTGAATCCCTGTTGAAAATACCTCACACAGTTTCTGTCAGCAGGGACTCTGTATTCTCTCCGGCCTCATGACGGTAGAAGTGAATAGCGTCATTGATGACCTTTCTTAACGTTATCGGTTCAACCGGTTTTGTGATGAAACGAAAAACAGTGCGGAGATTAGTGGATTCTATAATCTTTCCAACACTTTCATGACCGGAAATGATAAGGGGAACAATTTCAGGATGACGCTGCTTGACCAGATTTATGAGTTCCAGACCGTTCATGTCCGGCATATTGAAATCTGAAATAACAATAGCAACATCATGGCCTTCAAGCAACTCGAGAGCTTTTGTTGAGGTTTCTGCGAAAAGTTTCTGGTAAGGCTCCTTACGAAGAAAACGGTTTAAAGAACTGAGAATATCAGCCTCATCATCAACAAAAAGCACCACAATGTCAGCAAGATTCTTCATAGTATCCCAATTTCAGTACCGTCCTGCAACGGAAGTCAGATAGCAAAATGCACAAACCCCGCTTAAGCGGGGTTTGATGCGGAGAGGGAGGGATTCGAACCCTCGATAGCCCTATAAGAACTATGTCGGTTTAGCAAACCGGTGCCTTCAGCCACTCGGCCACCTCTCCATGGTGATGCTGCGGAGGATGAGGGACTCGAACCCCCATGGGCGTGAACCCGGCAGTTTTCAAGACTGCTGCCTTACCAATTAGGCAAATCCTCCATTATCTGCGAAAAGAACAGGACTGAAGATAGTAAATCCTTTCGAAAACTTTCAAAAAAAAAGCTTTACAAATTATTCAGCAATTTTCCTGGCGGAGAGGGAGGGATTCGAACCCTCGAGGGCTGTAACACCCTACCCGCTTTCCAGGCGAGCGCACTAGACCAACTATGCGACCTCTCCCCGATAATAAAAGGCCTGTAATTTACATTCTATTTTTAATTTTCAAAACTATTCTCTTTCTGATAGACTTTTTAAACCATTGCGTTATCAACCTTGCTCCATCTTGCCTCCCGTTTATCACAGGGTTGTTAATAGTGATTAACATTGTCATTCTTTGCTCACTTTTTGTAAATTGGCAAAATTGATTTTGCAGCAATCCCTTAATCCTGCCCATGCCCATGAAGAAGATTCTCTATGAAGCACTGACGTTTGACGATGTTCTTCTTATCCCGGCCTACTCCTGTATTCTTCCGAAGGAAACAACAACAGAAAGCCGACTCACCAAAACCATTACACTTAAAATACCACTGGTAAGCGCAGCAATGGACACGGTGACCGAATCGGGGCTTGCTATTGCCCTGGCTCGTGCTGGTGGTATCGGTATTATCCACAAGAACCTGACTATTGAGACGCAGGCACGTGAAGTCGCCAAAGTTAAACGATATGAAAGCGGTATCATCCGTAATCCGTTTACCCTGTATGAAGATGCCACAATGCAGGATGCACTTGATCTCATGCTTCGCCACTCCATTTCAGGTATCCCGGTCATCGCACGCCCGGAATGTGAAGGCAGCTCAGACAGAAAACTTAAAGGCATCGTCACCAACAGGGATCTTCGCATCAAACCGGAGCCTGATGCAAAAATCAGAAACATCATGACCAGCAAGAACCTCATTACCGCTCGTGAGGATGTTGATCTTCAAAAAGCCGAAGAAATTCTGCTTTCCAACAAGATCGAAAAACTGCTCATTACCGATAATGACGGAAACCTTAAAGGGTTGATTACCTTCAAGGATATTCAGCAACGGAAACAGTTCCCCAATGCGTGCAAAGACAATCAGGGGCACTTGAGGGTAGGCGCTGCTGTTGGTATCAGTGCCAATACACCTGAAAGGGTCAGAGCCCTGGTTGATGCGGGTGTCGATGTAGTTGCGGTTGATACCGCTCACGGTCACAGCAAGGCTGTGCTTGAAATGGTCAAGAGCATCAAGGGATCCTGGCCTGAGCTGCAGGTTATCGCTGGCAATGTTGCTACGTCTGAAGCGGTCAGAGACCTTATCGAAGCTGGCGCCGACTGCGTAAAAGTCGGTATCGGTCCTGGCAGTATCTGCACCACCCGCATTGTTGCTGGTGTCGGCATGCCTCAGTTGACTGCAATTATCAACTGTGCGGAGGAAGCGGCAAAAACCAATACACCAATCATTGCAGATGGCGGCGTCAAATACAGCGGCGATATTGCCAAAGCTCTCGCTGCAGGAGCAGATTCCGTCATGATCGGGAGTATTTTTGCCGGAACCGACGAGAGTCCGGGAGAGACGATTCTCTATGAGGGAAGGAAATTCAAAACCTATCGTGGCATGGGTTCTCTCGGAGCCATGTCGGAACCTGATGGAAGCAGCGACCGCTATTTCCAGGATGCGTCAAGTGAGTCGAAGAAATATGTGCCCGAGGGAATTGAGGGTCGTATCCCGGCAAAAGGGCTGCTTGATGAGGTAGTGTACCAGCTTATCGGAGGATTGAAATCGGCAATGGGTTACTGCGGAGTCTCCTGCATTGAGGAGCTGAAAACCAACACCCGTTTTGTACGCATCACCTCGGCTGGCCTCAGAGAGAGCCACCCGCATGATGTCAAGATTACGAAAGAAGCCCCAAATTATTCCACATCAATGTGACCGCATCCGATTCATGATAAACACGTAGGGGCGGGGTCATCCCGCCCTTTTTTTATGCATCCCAACCATTTATCATCATCAACAATGAAAAGGGCGCGGAAACCGCGCCCGTACGCGGGTCATGGATGCGATTTTCGGCAGACCGCGCCATGATGCGTTATTCGTTGTCGGTCAGGCCTTCCAGGCGGTCTTCGAGATCGGCGTAGATCTCCTGCAACTCATCAATCATGTTCTGGTCGGCTTTCCACATGCCGCGACCGTGCGCTTCAAGCATTCGGCCTACTATGTTCTTGATCGCCTGGGGATTAAGCGTTGCAAGCCGCTCCCTCATTTCAGGGTCGAGCGCATAGGTCTCGGCTGTTTTTTTGTAGACCCAGTCATCAACACTCTTGGTTACGGCATCCCATCCAAGCATGTAGGTGACGCGGTTGCTGATTTCACCGGCGCCGCTGTGACCATGCTTGAGCATTCCCTCAAACCACTTGGGGTTGAGCAGTTTTGAACGATACTCGATACGCAGCGATTTTTCAGCATCATCAACCTTGATGTCGGAGGTAAACGATTCTACGTAGTTGAGCTTGACATCGCCAGCTTTCGTGTTACGGCGGCGAGCGGCAAGCTGCAAGGAACCGGAAGAAGAGAAGTAGTGGTCGATATCGGAAATACCAAACTCGGTCGAGTCAACCTGGTGCACGACCCGGTCAACCGAACCAAGCAGCTTCTGCAGAATGCCGGACTCGTTCTCCCCTTTCCTGCCTCCTCCATAGGCACTGCTGTTGCGGCGGATAAAGAGGTCATCAAGATCATTTTCGGATTCCCATGCCGAGTCCTCAATCATGTCATCAACATAGGTGCCATAGGCACCCGGGGCCTGGGTAAACTGGCGGGCAGTCGCCGTTTCAAACTCCATACCAGAGGCAAGTGCCTCATCGACATGTTTTTTGATATAGTTCATCTCTATCGGCTCATCAGCTTTAGCTGCATCCTTGACAAGTCGGTCGAGCTGATCCATAAGAAGCCCGAAAGCATCACGGAAAATCGGGCTGAGCTGCATAAGCACATCAATTCGCGGACGGCGAAGCCTGTCAAGCGGCACCAGACTGTAGTGACTGATTTTGCCAAAAGCATCATAGGAGGGCTCTCCCCCGAGCAACCTGATCACAACGGCAACAGCTTCGCCCTTGGTTTTAATGGTATCAAGACCCCAAAGCACCTGGGCAATGGTTTCCGGATATTGTCCATCATTCTCTTCGCAATGCTTTTTGACAATACTGTCAGCAATGAGTGTCCCCCGTTTGAAAGCGAGTACCGAGGGAATTCGCCATGGATCGATAGAGTGAATGTTGCGACCCGAAGGAAGTACATTAATACCATCGCGCACCAGGTCGCCTCCTGGACCTGAAGAGATATAACGGCCATTGAGTACCTTCATCAGGGAATCAAGCTCACCGGTATTGTCGCGAAGCGCAACAAGGAGCATTGAGCCCTCCCTCATCAACTGTTCAACAAAGGGGATATAATCAGCCGGAATGCGCGAGCCTCCTGTTATCGAAGAAAAGGCGCCTGCTGCATTTTTCCGGTCAAACAACACCTGCTGGACAAAATCACGGCACGCCGTATCGACCCACTCACGCAGGCGGATAGCCTCTTCGTCTCCCTTTCTTGAACGGCTGGTCAACTCAGCATAGCTGCTGAAGTGTCCATTCTTCCCCGAAGCGCTCATAAGAAGAGTTGGCAGAGTTTTTGCCTCTTCATCCCGGTTTTTGAGGGTTTCCGTGACGGTGATAATCTGTGCCTCAAGAGGACTCGCCTCACCGAAAACATGAAGAGAGTTGGAAATCAGCCGGTTTTCAAGTTCGCTGATGTAGATATAGAGCCTGCTGACATAGTCAGTGAACCCTTCGCTCTCACGACGGGGACAATCATCGGTCAGATTGAGCAGTTCAGCTTTCTGCATAATAGCCTCTTCAAAACCAGAAGCATCGACCTCCCCACTCGGAGAAGCTGAGGCTGAAGCTGAAAAATTTCTCTCACGGAAATCGACAAGCAACTCTTTCAATGCAGGAAGCTCCTTGTAGAGGCCGGCACGGGAGAGCGGTGGTACAACATGGGAAACCATGGTAGCCAATCCGCGCCGCTTGGCAATGGTAGATTCACTGGGATTGTTCACCGGATAGATGTAGATATGCGGAACCTCTCCAAGAAGAGCATCCGGCCAACAATCGCCGGTAAGACCTGTCTGAAGTCCCGGCATCCACTCGACCGATCCATGCATTCCTACATGAACCATGGCGTGAGCCTGAAACTCCCGGCTTATCCAGCGATAGAATGCGATATACTGATGGTGCGGTGTATTGGCCTTGTCGAAAAGCAAGCGCATGGGATCGCCCTGCACACCAATGCGAGGCTGAACTCCGATAAAAATATTGCCAAACCGTATGCCTCCGATAAAAACATCGTTTTCACCGATTGGCACAATTTCTCCAGGAAATTTCTGCCATCGCTCCTCAATACGTTCGCGCTCCCTTGAGGAGGTCAGCGTTTTGAAAGTCTCATAATTAACTTTCAGGGCATCCGGCTGATGCTGTTTAATCTGGTGATCGGTTGCCTGATCAAGGGCTATAAAGAGCGCATCAGCCGTTTCGGGGAGCTGACCAACATTGTAGCCCTCTTTTTTCAATCTTTGCAAAGCAGCCAACAGTGTTCGTGGAACATCAAGCAGCGCCGCACTGGCTTTTTTACCGAGGCCGGGAGGATAATCGTAGACAATAAACGCAACCTTTTTATCCCTGTTGGCCGTTGCACGCAAGCGAAGCCACTGACTGACAACGCCAGCAAGCCGGTCAATGCGCTCAGGAACCGTCTCTATTTTGCCATCCTGCAATGCACCAAGAATAACCGGACAAATCGCACCATCCATCTCAGGAATGGCGTAGGTAAAGGTCATCTGCATGGGAGAAACACCAAGCTCTTTCCAGGATTCAAATCCCTGGGTCAAAAGTGGCTGAGCAACAATGTAGGGGACGTCAAGTTTTGTCATGATCTCGTGACGCGCCTCAGCAGCCGTGCCAGGCTTGGTCGATCCGGCAGGGCCTCCTACGAGGCCAAAACCCATCATATTAACCAGAAGATCGATATTTTCCTTGACAAGCCAGTCCCGCACCAGAACATGTCCCTCCACACCCATCACAAAGGATGGGAACAGATGAATACCCCGTTTTTCGAGCACGCGAATCGTGTTATCGATATAGGTTTTTTCCTGCAGCAGATGTTTACGAAAAAATAAAAGACCAATTTTCTGGCCCTTGTCAATATTGATTCCACGCTTTTTTAACCAGTTTTTATAGCTCTTGACATCCGTAAAATAGGCTGGTGCATCAGGATGATAAATTCCCATATTCGGAACATCTACAATCGCCCCGACAGTAACCTTTTCGTTAAAATATTCCCGCAGAATAAGCCGGAACATGTTGGCGATATTCTCTGCTGTCGGCTGCATCCAGTAGGAGTAAACCATCAGCCAGTTCTTGAAATCCTTGGCTTTGCTTGGCACAAGAGGAAGAATGGTGCGCATGATCTTCATGAGCTTCATATAGCCATAGAGAGCATCCTCATCGCGCCCTTTTACCAGCATTTTTGCCACTTTTTTTACCATATCCGGCATGCCGGCCTTTCCATCTCCTACCGAATAATTCCCTACCTTGGTCAATGCCATCGCTTCAGGCATGGACTCAAAAATAAAGATGGTCTTTTCGTTACTCGATTGATCAAGCTGTTTCTTGAACCAGTCGATCTGCTCCTTGAAATTGATCATGCTCATGAAAACACAGTCCGCCTCCTGAATTGCCCTGGCAGCTTCAGGATGCTTTTTTTCAAGATCAACATCACTCAACTGGGTCAATTCGGCTTCGCTGGAAAGAAGCCCCTTGATCTTTTTCCAGAGACCAGCGTTATACTGCTCAAGACCAACAATAGCAACAATTTTACGGCGATTAGACATGATGTTAGGAGTAGATAGACATTAGAGTGTCATTGTACATAACAAAGCCAATATATATGGCTAATATACAAAACAAGTCCCGCATATATATCGAAAACGTATATATTTGGGTTCCAACTGTACCCCTAATGTAAGTAAAGGAAGGTAATTATTCCACAAAAAGACCTTTCCGCAAAATAAGGCAGAAAGGTCTTTGGGAATTAAAAGCTCAATGCAGCCTCAACGATCTGTTCTGCTTTGGCATTCGGCAGGTAAAAATAACGTCCCCCGAGCTTCTGGGCAAGCTTGGGCGCTTCGCCCCGCGATAGATAGTTCATCTGGGTATCAATAACAATAGATGCAACACCATCGGCCTGGATAGAGAGCGAAAGGGCTTCAATCTCCTTTTCAAGCGCCTCTTTGGAAGCTTTTTCCGCAAGTGGATCAAAAGTCGCCTGCAGCCCGATATTTCCACGTCCATCAGTAATCAGCACAAACATGATCTGTGAAATACCTTTGGTACGTGCCTGTTTGGCCGTCTCCCAGCCAAGATAGAGTGCGGAGGCGAGAGGTGTTCCACCACCTGTAGGAAGAACATCAAGCTCCCGTTTTGCACGGTCAACACTCTGTGAGGGAGGAAGCAACACCTGAGCCTGCTTTCCGCGAAACGATATCAGGGCAACCTGGTCGCGATGCACATAGGCATTCTGCAAAAGACTGGCTACAGCACCCTTTGCCTGTCGCATACGGTTCAATGCCATGGAGCCTGAGGCATCGACCATGAAGATAAAGAGCGTTCCTGACTTGTCTCGGAAGCGCTTGATCTTCACATCATCCTTGGTAATAAGCAAGGCTGTTTTAGACCGCCCTGCCATCTTGCTGTCACGCCTCCGGGTCTCCTGCCAGGGCGCTGCGGAAATAAGTGTCGGAATGAGCGCAACTTTATTGGTACGCATCTCACCGGGCTGAGCCCTTACAAAACGGCCTCGCTTGTTGTTGAGCGCTTCGCCACGACTGCCGGTAGTAGTTTTCTTTTTTGATGCCAGAGAGATGTTGAGAATATTATCAGGCAACTCCATCTCAATAGCATCCATCATCAGCTCCTCGATCATGTCGGGAGTCTCTTTTTGCTCCTCTTCAGCTTCCGCATCCGGCGTGTCCGCCTGGGCCTCGTCATCTTCAGATTCCGGCTCTTCCTGTGGAGGCGGTTCCTCCTCGGGAGGCGCTTCATTGGATTCCGCTTCACGTTCAGGCATACGGGTCGCACGAGGAATAAGCACCAGCTTGATGGCCTGTTTCATATCTTCCTCCTCAACATCGCTGCGCTGTGCGAGAGCGGCTGCGGCTATTGCAGCACGAACGGTGAAAATATCAACACGGTTTCCCTCAACACCGAGGCTGATGGCTGTCTGGATAAGCGCCCGAATCTGCTCATCTGTTATCGAAACATGCGGCAATTGTTCACGGGCAGCCTGGATAAAACCGGCAAGCATCTTCAACTCGTCACGGGTATCTTCCTCATCCCTCTTGCCAAGTACGATATTGACAATTTTCTTGCGCGCCCGATAATCATTCTGTGCCGTAAAGGGTACAATAATTCCGATACGATCGAGAAGTCCCATGCGAACTTCGCCATCAGTAGGATCATAGGTGCCCACCAGCATAAACTTTGCTGGATGCACCTCACTGAGGCCTTCGCGCTCGACAAGAACTTCACCGCGCGAAATGGCATCCATGATGTGCGATACCGCCGAACTATCGAGAAGGCTGATGGAGTCGACATAGAGCACCCCGCCATGTGCCTTCGAGAGCACACCATGCTGGACAACGCGCACTCCTGTTGCAAGGGTTGCCTCCAGATCAACGCCACCGATCAAACGATCTTCAGTTACGTTTAGAGGAAGTTCCACGAAGGGTGTCCCTTCGGGAAGAATATCAGCAAATGCCCTGGCGAGCGTCGACTTTCCCGACCCCACGGCCGAAGGAATAACAACACCGCCAAGTTCAGAATCAACGGCCAGCAGCATAAGCGCCTGCTTGGCCAGATCCATCCCTACGATATCGGTAAAAGCTATCATTATACTGCTTCCGCTTCTCCGAGGATTTTAGCGAGTTCACGATCAATTTTTTCACCGGCATCAAGGGTCTCAAGAGGATCCTTGCGCAGACGATGACGCAGACAGAGGCCTGCGATATCCTTGACATGCTTCATGGTCACCACTGTTTCACCAAGGAATGCTGCATGGGCAAAAGCGGTACGGGTAATGGTAAGTTCACCACGGTGACCATCAATACCAAGGTTCATACAGAGCTTTGCAATATCGGTAAGCACACTGTCATCCATGGTCACTGACGAAAGCAGCTCTTTGGCTGTCTGGATCTTTTTCTGGAGCTTCTGCTGGTCGCGGCTGTACTTTTTCATAAATGCATCCGGATCTTCATCAAAATCACGACGGCGCTTGACAATATCGACTCGTTTTGCAATATCAAGAATCGTAATGATACGGGCATGCAGACCAAAACGGTCAAGAAGCTGGGGACGAAGTTCGCCCTCTTCCGGGTTACCGGAACCAACAAGCACAAAACGGGCGGGATGGCGAATACTGATACCTTCACGTTCAACCACGTTTTGACCACTCGCAGCAACATCAAGCAGCACGTCAACAAGATGGTCATCAAGCAGGTTGACCTCATCAATATAGAGAAATCCGCGATTCGCCTGGGCAAGCAGGCCTGGTTCAAATGCTTTTACGCCGCTGGTAAGCGCTTGCTCAATATCAATTGTACCGCAGACACGGTCTTCTGTAGCACCAAGCGGAAGATCTACAACTGGTACAGGAATTTTTTCGATTTTGAGCGATGACGGATCAATAGCCTTATGGCCCTTTTTTGCCTCCTCACCTTCAACATATTGATCGACGGTACGATTGTAGGTATCACCCTCAACCCGTTCAATCAGTGGAAGCACTTCAGCAAGCGCTCTGACCGTGGTACTTTTTCCGGTACCTCTGTGTCCCATGACGAGCACACCTCCGATTCTCGGGTCAATGATATTGAGGATCAGACTGAGCTTCATTTCCTCCTGACCGACAATTGCTGTAAAAGGAAAGGCTTGTCCAGACTTCTTTTTTGCAGCAGGCTTTACTGCTTTTTTGAGTTCAGGAGTAGTTGTGACCGTTGAACTCGCCTTAGCCTTTACCGCAGCAGGCTTCTTTGCAGCAGTTTTTTTCGCAGCCGTTTCAGTCTGAGTCATAGTTGATCTTTTAGTTGATACCTGTCTCCCCGTGAACATTGAAATCATTCAGTGGAAAAGGTTTACTGTTTTATGAGCTAAATAAATGAAACTGAATTTATGCTTTTAGAAAGACAATAGAAAATGGTTTTCAAAAACGTCGCTCCTGCAGAGCATTTTCTGCTGCCTCTTTAATTGTTTCCGAAAGGGTCGGATGGGCATGAACCGTGCTGGCAAGCAGTTCGGCAGTCACCTCAAGCCGACGTGCCAGCGTAATCTCTCCAATCAACTCAACCGCTCCATGTCCCAGAACATGCGCTCCAAGCAAACGACCATCTACAGCGTTAAAGAGCAGCTTCACCACTCCCTCAAGATTACCATAGGCATTCGCCTTGCCTGATGCAGCAAACAGGGAGCGTCCAACCATTACCGTATAACCCTGCTCAAGAGCCTCTGCCTCACTAAGTCCGACACTTGCTACCGAGGGTTCTGCGTAGACACATCGCGGAATCATGCTCTCATCAAGCAGATGGGGAGCCTTTCCTGCTATTGAATCAACAGCAATGGCAGCTTCAGCCGACGCCTTGTGGGCAAGCAGCATCCCTCCACGCACATCTCCTATAGCAAAAATATGGTTGACTGACGTCCTGCAGGCAGCATCCGTCACAATGAAACCCCGTGACCTCTCCACGCCAGCATGTTCCAGGCCAAGTCCATCGGAATTACCGGTCACTCCAACAGCGACCAGCAACAACTCTGCACTTATCGGTTGCGACTCTTCTCCATCAACAACAAGAAGTCCGCTCACATGATCTTCTGATACAACAACACCCTCCAGCTTCGCTCCGGTGACCACCCTGATCCCTGCCTTCTCAAACGAGCGCTTCAGAGCTTCCGAAATCTCCCCATCTTCAAGTGGCAAGAGACGGGGCATCATTTCGACAAGTGTAACCGCACTGCCTGCCATCGCATAAAACCAGGCCATTTCAACACCAATAGCACCACCTCCCAATACCATCATGGAGGAAGGAACTGACTTCATGGCCAACGCTTCCCTGCTGGTGATAATGTGCCTGCCATCCGGCTCCAACCCAGGAAGTTGTCGCGAGCGCGCTCCTGATGCAATAATGATATGGTTTGACTGAACGGTTTCAACACACTCCCCATCGCGAAAAATATCAAGTGTGTGCACACCGCTGAACAACGCCTCCCCCTGGATAACCTCAACCTGCGCCCGACGCAGCATAAAAGCAATCCCTTTCGACAGTTTTTGTACCACACTGCGGCTGCGTTTAACCGCTTCGGCAAGGTCAATACCAGAGGATTGAACCTTGAGACCATAGGAACCAGCTTTTTTAAAAAGATCGAACACCTCTGCGCTCCGCAAAAGAGCTTTTGTTGGAATGCAACCCCAGTTCACGCACACACCACCCAATGCGCCTTTCTCAATGAGGCATACCTTCATTCCGGCCTTTGCCGCTCGAAGCGCTGCTTCATAACCTCCTGGTCCTGAGCCGATAACGGCAACATCAACAATACGACCGGGCCCTTCAGGCAACTGTTGCATGGAATGCATAAAAAGATATGGTATGGTTTTGTTATACTGACCCCGTAGCTTATCACCTGTAGTGTTCAAGTATCGCAAAATGCAAAATCAGCCACAAAAAAACGAATCGGAACAACAAGGAGAACTCCCTCTTGAGCCCAAAAAACTCACACTGCAGGTAAGTCGGGTTCAAATCCCTATGCGTATTGACCAATACCTGACACAGCAGGTTGAAAACGCAACACGCAACAAGGTTCAGGAAGCTATTGAGGAGGGACGGGTACTGGTCAATGAAAAGAGGGTAAAATCGAACTATCGCATTAAATCATGTGATGTTATCAAGATGACCTTTCTGCGGCCGCCAGCGCCGGAACTCACAGCGGAAAATATACCCATTGAGATCATGTACGAAGACCAGGATCTGATGGTAATCAATAAAAAAGCGGGCATGGTTGTCCATCCGGCATTCGGGAACTGGACAGGAACACTGGCAAACGCCATTCTCCACCATATCGGCAAGGATGCAGAGGAGCTTGACAAATCTGAACTGCGACCCGGTATCGTACATCGGCTCGACAAAAACACCTCGGGACTTATCATTGTTGCCAAAAATCCGATTGCGCTGCATCGTCTTGCCCGCCAGTTCGCTGAGAGAAAAGTGATAAAAGTCTACAAGGCTATCGTATGGGGAGTTCCCGATCCAGCAGCAGGCACCATAACAACAAATATCGGACGCTCAAAAAAAGACCGAAAGGTGATGGCAAACTTTCCTTTTGAAGGGGAGTATGGAAAAACAGCGATCACAGATTATGCCGTTATGGAAAATCTCCAATGGTTTTCATTGCTTTCGCTTATGCTGCATACAGGACGAACCCACCAGATCAGGGCTCACTTGCAGCACCTCGGTCATCAGATTCTCGGAGATGTTACCTATGGAGGAACCATCTTGCGCACACTCCCTTTCAGTAAAAGTGAAAGTTTCGTTAAAAACCTCCTCGAACTACTACCGCGTCAAGCTTTACACGCCGAAACACTCTCTTTTCATCAGCCAATAAGCCATGAACCCCTCTCCTTCACGGCGCCCATGCCGGAAGATATGCAGCTTGCGCTGGATAAAATCCGCTCAACACTTCTTCATCCCTCTTGTTAAGAAGATCAATCCATGATATGAAGAATAACTGACAAGAGGTATTTGTCTTTAATACTTATGTTTGAAATTGGTCAGGCAATTTGTTACTCAATTCAGAAAAGAAGAATATCACGTTTACCGCCACCTTTCCATCTCCCCCTGTTGTATAAACTTTTGATGAATTTTTCGTATGTTGCGGGGAGAGATGAAGGTGCAATGCGTTCACCACTAAAGAGAAGGTTCTGTTCAACAAAAGAGCCCACATGCCCATAATATTTACTGACAATAACTCCGATAACGCCCGCTCTGAGCTTCAAGAGACAAGGGATGCACTTACCGCAAGCCATACCCATCATCGCAACCTTATTGACTACATGCAAAATGGGTATGCTTACTGCCGGGTAATATTCGAAGAGGGAGTTCCTGTTGATTTTATCCATGAGGAAGTCAATGCCGGTTATGAGAAAATGACAGGCCTGAAAAACGTTGTTGGAAAGAGAGCGACCGAGGTTTTTCCCGGCATTAAAAACACCTTTCCTGAATTTATCGAGAAACATATAACCGTAGCCCAGACTGGAGTTTCTAACAGGTTTGAATTGTATCTGGAACCATTGAGGTCATGGTTTGACCTCACAGTTTACTGCCCTCAAAAAGGCTACTTCGTCTCTATAATTGATGACATCACACAACGAAAAATAGCTGAAGAGGCTCAGAAGGAGAGCGAAGAACGGTTCAGAATACTGTTTGAGAACCATTCAGCACCTATGTTAATCATCGATCCCGAAACAGGCTATATCGTTGATGCCAATCACGCCTCTGCAAATTTTTATGGCTGGTCAATCGATGAACTACGCCAAATGCATATGCAGCAAATCAGCACCCTGTCTCCTGATAAAATTAAAGCAGAGATGGCGAAAAGCATCTTGAAGACACAAAACCAGTTTTCTTTTCGCCATCGCAAAGCTGACGGGTCATTGCGAGAAGTCGATATTTTCAGTAATGCAATTGAAATTCATGGCAAAATCCTTCTCTATTCAATTATTCATGATATTTCTGAACGCAAGAGATATGAATCACTGACCGCATTCCGTCTTCGCCTGCTTGAAATGGCAGAAACCCATTCCGCCGAAGAAATACTCTTGACAGCAATGGACAAAAATGAGGACGATCAATCGTTCAACAGACTGTTTAATGTCTTTCCTCAACCAATGCTTCTCCTTGATCCCGATGGCGGAATCATTTTAGCTAATAATGCATTCAAAACTCAATTAAACAATCACTCTGAAATAACTCCAGGCTCGAATATTTTTGATTCTATCTCTATTGAACTTGCTCTTGAACAGAGGAACGTAATTGCGGAGGTTCTTTTTACTGGCGAACGGATCTTTTACGAAAAAGAGTCTCATGGGCGTATATACCGCCATACTGTCTACCCTATCCCAAATAGCGATGGTGAAATAACAAAGCTGCTGATGTTCATTATGGACATTACAAACCTCATTTTAACAGAAAAAGAACTTCTTGTTGAAAGAGTGCGTTACCGGAACCTCTTCAATAATCATTTGAATGGCTTTGCTTATTGCAGGATGATATTTAAAGATAATTGTCCAGTAGATTTCATTCCTGAAGTGGTTAATCTAAATTTCAAAAGATTAACAGGATTACAAATCATTGAGGGACAAAGTATATCTATGCATATTCCGGGTATAAGCATATCTAATCCGGAACTATTTGAAAAAGTTGGGCGTGTATCACTGAATGGAATTGCTGAAAGGTTCGATTTATACATAAACACACTGGACAAATGGCTTGATATTACAGCATACAGCCACCAAAAAGGGTACTTTGTCATCGTGCTTACTCCCATGAAAACCATAAATACCGGGAACTGGGAGTGGAATCTTGAGAATGGAGAGATGATCTGGTCCGATAAATTACGGATGCTTTACGGACTTGACTTGCACAGTAGTAACCCATCTTACCAGACTTGGTTACAAGCCATTGTTCCTATGGAAAGGATAAATATTGAAAAGACAATGCAAGATGCAATTCATAATGAAAATACATTTGAAACAATATACAATATCTGCGATCAAAATGGTACGGTAAGACAAATGATGACTCACGGTTTTCCTGTAAAAAATGAAAATGGACTCTTGAAAAGATATATGGGTGTTAGTATTGATATTACAGAATATAAAAATGATGACACGACCCATCTCATCAATACAAATAATTTCTCATCACTGTTAAATTCTGCCATGGAACCACTATGCTCTTTAGCAATAGATGGAACAATTCTTGATGCAAACAAAGATTTTCTAGATATCTACTCATTAGAATCAAAAAGCGTAATAGGAGAAAACTTTCATTCTCTTTTTCCTCGTCAACTTCAGGAAGAACGAAAAATAAAATTTGAACTTATCTTTTATACAAGAGAACCGGTTCATTTCAAGGATCTGTTTCATTCAAATCTTCATGAAACAGATCGGAATGAAGAATATATCTATCATATTTCCGCATATCCTATTTATGGAATCAATGAAGATATAAACTCTATAGCTGTCTTTATTACAGACTCCAACAAAAACAATAAAGCAGAAAAATCAAGAAGACAATTAGACAAACAATACCAGACTCTCATAGCCGCATCACCTGACAGCATTATAACAACTGATCTTGATGGAATTATCAGCAGTGTTTCTGATATTGGTCTTGAAATATTTGGAGCCAATAATAAAGCTGATGTTATAGGCATGTCTTTTTCAAATATTGTATACTCAGACAACATTAAAATAATCAATGAGATATTTGATGTTACATTACGTGAAGGATTGATACAAAACAAAGAGATTGTACTAAAAAAGAAAAACAATACAGTATATTCTGCAGAAATCAGTGCAGCATTAATTCAGGATTATAATGGCGCTCCATCATCGTATATGATGATTATTCGTGATATTTCACAAAGAAAAATCATTGAAAGCGAACTTTTTCATGCCAAAAGATTAATAAGTCTTGGTGAAATGGCATCTGGTATTGCACATGAAATTTATCAACCAATTAATAATATTGGATTAATCGTCGATAAAATTTTGATGGATGCATCAAAACATAATTGGGCATGTGAAAAAGAAATTAAAATCAAATCCGAAAAAATATTTGAAAACATATTAAGAATTCAGACTATAATAGATAACATCAGATCCTTTTCAAGTACAGATAATAATTACATATCTTCAGTTATAAATATCAACAAGAGCATTCGAAACGCTCTCTTGATGGTATCCGAGCAGTGTAAGCACAAATCTATAATACTTGATTTCAAACCTGAAGAAGAGCGGTTTTCAGTTACAGGAAACATTTATAAATTCGAACAGGTAATTCTGAATTTAATCAAAAACTCTATTGATGCTCTTGAAGAAAAGAAACAAATCTATAATACCGGCTTTGAAATGAAAATATTGGTTAGATCATTTTACAAAAACAATTCTATAATAGTGACAGTAGAAGACAATGGAATAGGTGTAAGTGAAAGCAATATCGAATATATAATGCACCCATTTTATACAACAAAAGAATCTGGAAAAGGTACCGGACTTGGGCTTTCGATTTGTTATGGTATTATAAAAGAGATGAATGGCGATATCAAAATAAAAAGTGTTCCTATGAACGGAACATGCATTATCATTACTCTTCCTTCAAATAGCAACTGAACATGCAGAATAATTATATTAGTCAAATAAAGGTACTGATACTTGACGATGAAATAGATTTTACAAATGAAATCAGTGATTACCTTAAAAACACTGGCTTTATTCCATTTACTGCTAACACCCCAGAAGAAGGCTATGCTATTTTAAGCAAATATAATATTGATCTTCTCATTCTTGATGTACGTCTGCCAGGTACAAACGGGCTTGATATTTTAAAAAATGTCAAGTCCATGTATCCAGGTATTGAAGTAATCATGGTATCTGCACATGGCGATATGGACACGGTAATCGACTCCATAAGGCTTGGGGCTTTTGATTATTTACGTAAACCAATGAGATATATAGATATACAAATAGCCATAGAGCGAACACAAAAATATCTTAAAATGCAGCATAACCTTGCGCATGCAGAAGAGAAGTACTCGCTGATAACATCGGATATTGCTTCAAAAATAGGTCGCCATTGTATCGGAAAAAGCAAACAGATAATTGAAATCTACGAACTTGCTAAAACAGCATCAGAATATTCAGATATAAATGTACTTATTACGGGTGAGAGTGGAACCGGAAAGGAGATTTTTGCTAAACTTATTCATTATATGAGCAAGCAAAAAGACAATTATTTCGGAGCTATTAATTGCAGTGCAATAAGTGATGCTTTGATTGAAAGTGAATTTTTCGGACACAAAAAAGGAGCTTTCACTGGTGCTATTTCAGATAAAAAGGGATTATTTGAAATCTGCAATGAGGGGACATTATTTCTGGATGAGATTGCTGATATGCCATTGAATTTACAGTCGAAAATTTTACGGGCTATTGAGGAAAAAACAATTACCAGAGTCGGAGATACAAAACAAATACAAACAAAATTCAGACTGATAGCCGCTACAAATTGTGATCTTCAAAAAATGGTTGACGAAAAAAAATTCAGACTTGATTTACTTCACAGACTCAATACATTACATATACATATTCCTCCTCTTCGTGAAAGGATAGAAGATATCGGGCCATTGTTTATCGATTTCACAAAAGAGTTTTCTGAGAAAATCAACAAACCAATAGAATCTATTGATGATGATGTCTTTGTGGCTCTTGAAAAGTATAGTTTTCCGGGTAATATAAGAGAATTAAGAAATCTTGCTGAAAGGGCTATCATACTTTCTAAAGGGAATTCACTGCAAATATGTGATTTTCCATTACCTGTAGTAAATAAAATATCCACCACAACTGATGTTAATCCTAAAATCGATGAAGAAGATGCTATACGTAAAACGCTTGAAGAATGTGAGTACAATCAGGTAATGGCCGCAGAGATACTTGGGATAAGCAGATATGCGTTAATTAGGAGGATGAAAAAATATAAAATTGATATCATAAGGAATGAAGCAGAGCGGTAAAGAGATATATCGTAGCAGTTATTGATAAGCGTGCAGGAAATAATTCCTCAATAATCTTTTGTCAAGAAAGACTTATGCCTTCATTTCTGATTTGGCTTTACTGTGGAGTCAATTCCTCAAAACTACTTAGGTTTACATAAGATCACCCAAAGGACCGAGATTAAGGTTCAGGTCTTTGTCAGTAAGTTTGAATATATCTTTTAGCTCCTCCATCTTCTTCTCAAGCTTCATAAGCGTTTCTCCAAGCTCCTCAATTTGTGCTTCTGTCAATGAATTACCATCAATTCTGCGCATAGCCTGTTTTTCTATCAATTTCCTGATAAGCTCAATAAGAGTCAATACAAGTTTAGCAAGACCTGACTCTACATTATCGGGAGTTGCATTAATTCTCCCTTGAATACCTGGTTTTAATTTTTCAAGCTCTTCAATAATTTCATCTGCCGAACCTGCATAATATAATATCTTATCACTATCCATAATTATCCAATATTTATATTTGAAAAATTATATGGTGGCCATGGACCAGATAAAACAACGTTATGTTCCGAAAATAGAGTCTGCATTTGCATAACTAAATCAAGAAGCTCACTTTTTTTCGACCTTTCTATCATAAATACAGCATCAACTATAAATCCTGTTGTCGTTTGTTTATTGTACACAATTAAATCAGTTATTGTTTGAAGATTACAAGCAACAATTGACTGTATCTTATCAATGTATTGAAGCCTCTTTTCTTCTGATAAGTGTTTTATGTATTTGTTTAATAAATATTTTTTACTATCCGTATTACCTTGCAAAATATTTGGAACATTTTGTGATAAATCAACAAAATCTTCAGTATTATTTTTTTCTTTATCTAGATGCGAATAAAGTATTCTTAAGGAATACTCTTCTTTATCAGTTATTTTTTTTATTAATGTAACAAATGTTTCATTATGGTTATTCAATAATTCAGTCACATCGAATGGTGATGATACAATAGATCCATACCTCATAGGCAGTATTGAGTATTTTGCAGCAATATCTCCTATAATCGTTGCATATATCATTACATCATTTTGACATGCTTGTTTTTTCAGATCAGTGGTTCTTGAAACGATAGCAGAGAGTGTACTTGTAGATATTATTTCAAGTTTAATTTTTGATTTAAGAGATAATGCATCAACATATGATGAAAGAGAATCGATATAATTTATCGAATCAAAAATAGCATAAATAATTAAGGGCATGCTTGATTATAATAAATGCTTTTTTTACATTTTTATCGAGTTCTGTTTATTTTTTTCCATCGTCTCCACAGAACTTAGCAATAGTCTGAGTCCAACATACACAAGATCTATATCTGCTACGGAAATGACAATATCTCCTGTAATAACAACACCTTTGGTTAAAACACGATCGAGAACTTCGAGAATTGTGATTTCTTTATTCTTGCTATAAAATTCGTCTTGCATTTCAATGCGATATATTTATAAAGGAATAACAAGGCCACGGACCTGATATTTCAATATTCAGGCCTATATTTTGATGCTGAATAATTAACTGATCAGACGTTTCAATAAAACTTTCAACATTTGCTTTATTCAATAACAAAACCACGTTAAGTATCATATCATCCTCTTTTTCCAAAGTTTCATTGTTTGGAATTGGATTGAAACGGAATTCTTCAGATAAGATACTTAACTTTGTAAATATTTTTTTTGAGTACGTATTATATATATTAATAATCTCGTTCTCGATGATTTCATTTTTTTTCTTTCCAAGTATATATGCTTTTCCCATTGAACTATTTTGGATCAAAGCATTTATATCAGATACTTTTTTACTGAGATGCGTGATATTTTCTACAATCTTATTTTTATTGCAATAAAGCTTTACAGCCCACTCCTCTTTCTCTTCGAGATAAACCAAATTTTTTTTAAACTTTTCAGCATATTTGATTATAAACTGTATCAAACTGGTTTCAGATTTGTACAGAGTGCCGAAATTGAAGGGAATCAGGCTCTTGACATGTTGCATAATAGAAGTAATAACATCAAGGTGTTCCCTTACCTTTGTATCTAACCAGACAACATCAGATAGATTTGATTGTAATTGATTTTCCGCAAAATCATTATCTGTCACATCCATTGTAGTAACAAATAATCCATCAACATCTACTACGCATATTCCCTTCTGCAATTGATACTGTTGTAATAAAGGGGGCTCACTTGTAACACAAAAGATGTATATAAGTCTTTCTTGAATAGCAACCATAGAAGATCAATAATCAATTATTTTCACTTTCAGTATCATCATATGTTGACAACCTCGAAAAAGAAATAACTTCTAAATCTGAATCGACAGTTACAGCATAAAATAACCTTATTTTTTTGGGGGGGAGATTCATCGATTTTAAAAAAGAATCATCCTCATATACTTCTGAAACAGTTTTCCAGGTATCTCCTGATTTTTCTACCCTTATTACTGTTACATCTGCTGTCTGTACATTTTCTTTAAGAAACGTAACTACCGTATTTCTTATAGTAATTATTTTACTCATTATATGCTCCAATAGTTATTTATAAAATAAAAGAAGGATTATATTTTACTCCATAAAAAAGTTTTTTTATTGATTTTGTTTATTCAATCTTATTCTTTCGAGTTTTTGTAATAATTCATCCTCTTCTCTGTCATATTCAACTTCATCAATTTCATCCAACTCGAACCTGAGTTGGAGAGCCATTAAACGTTCTTTAACAACACCTTCATCAGACGTCTCTTTCTCAACGACATCATTTATTTTTTTTGCTATAAATATAAGCCCATTAAGTGGAGCAAATAATATATCGTCTAAAATAAAAATATTATACCCCTTTTGTATTAATTGACAGATTAACAAAATTATATGGCGGTAACGTACCTACATATTTGAATGTCATAATATTTCCATACTTCTCATCAAGTTTATTTACAGAGTCATCAAACTCTGACTCTTTAACTTCCTTAATAAGAAATGCGGCGTTAAGAATCATAAGATTACCATAATTATCAGTTATCTTGATATCCTCAGCGATAGGACTCAATATATCAAGAATCTGTTGTTTATAACTCTCAATCTCTTTCTTCAGTGCATCTGCAACCATCTCACCTATTTTTACACGCTGATAGTGTATTTTATCAGCAGGCTGGTTCAATAGCTTATCTCTTAGAGATCGTATATTATCATATTTCTGAATAATATTTTCATATATTCTTGTTTCATCTGCCATGACTTTGAGGCCCAATTCCTTCTTTCCTTTCATTTTGATGAGCAATTCATCAAATCGGCTATAATCGGTAATCAATATTTTGATTATTGCGTCATCATTATCATGAGGTGATATTGTAGAAAATCTTACCGGGAGAACATTAAACCGCTTCATTACCTCTTCAAGAACCTTTTGATGGGCGATCATATTTGCTCGTCTGGCTTCATATTGTATGATAGGCGTTGAACTTACAACAGCGCAAATATCTTTGTAAATAACACCATATACCCTGTCATTACGTTTACCTATACCAATCTGACCGAAATCAATAAATTCAGAATTGCGTATAATTCCGTATATATATCTTCCCTCTTTCGTTGTTTCGATATCCATCTGATTAATAATTAATAATGATTTCAGAGTTCCCATTTTTCAGGAAGAATTCGTAAATCTATAAAGTTAAAGATCGGTAAAGGGCCTGTATAATAATAGTCACTTCTGTCTTTAAATTGATCACCAAGATCATTCATTATATTATCGAACTCTACTTCACGGCCTTTGTTCAATAAAAAAGCGGTATTCATAAACATAGCCTCGCCAGTTGTCTTATTATGCTTATGAGCAACAACTGTCTTTCTCAAATATGTTACAATTTCGTATGCTTCGACTTCTTTCTTTTTTTGCAACTCATTCTCAATAATATGTCCGGCCTCAACAATAAGCAATTTTCTTTTTTCTTCATCCTTCTGCCCTTCTATTTGACGCCTTAACTGCTTTAACTCAACATGTTCTTTATCTATCTCTTTATATATATCGCTCATGCAGCGCCATGATGCTTTAAGATTATACTCAACCTTGTTTTCAAAACGCTCAAGAAGTTCAGATAATTCGCCATACCTGCGATCAAGAAGATTTCTTATTTCATCTGGTGTTGCTGCAACTGTGCCAAATCGAACTGGAATAACACTATTGAATTGACTCATCACGACCTCTATGACTCTTTGATGAGCAAGAATATTATCCGGGTTTAAAACAAAATGATTAAGTGGGTGGTCACTAACAACCATACTTAAGCCCTGAAATCCAATTGTATTTACAAGATCACCTCTACCCCCTATTCCAATTGCACCAAAATTGCATTCATAAGTAGAAGCAATGATACAATAAACGTACTTGCCATCCTTTTCCATATTATTTCTTTATTTTAACCAGATAAAAAGGTTCATCCGGCTTATGATCAGGAGAATCCTTGAAGACACTTGAATATTCAAGTAAAATCTGATATGCTTTGTTAATCTCTATAAAATCATCGTTATCAATTGCAGAAATAGTATTATTTTTATCTGGATGTGCGTGCGCTGCTTTTGCTCGGTATGCCTTTTTTATATCTGATTCTGATTTATAGGCTTCAATACCAAGAATTTTTTCTGCCTTTTCGATCTCTTTTTTATTTAGAAGTTTTGATTCAAGAGTATAAAAGCTATAACAAGGCAACGGACCAACTATCTTATATCTAAGCAGATTTTCATATTTTATATCAAGTTGATTAACCATCTCAATAAAAGAGTTTTCTTTATCCTTTTTTATTAGAAATGCTGAATTTAACGGCATTTCATCATTCATCGACTCATGTTTCTTAACACAAATACATAAAGAAGATAAAGAATTCATAATATCAAGATTGACTTTACTATTTTTTTCATCAATCTTTTTTTTGATAATTTTTCCGATATTTATGCTGTCAGCCTGATCATAACTACCTTTATTGGCAATTTCTTCCTTCATAAGCCTGATCTGGGGAGTATCTGACATTTTTTTAATAAGATCAGGGAAATTATTCCACATGACTACCAGATCAAACTCCTGAATATCAGCTATATCATCAAAAGTTTTATTGATGATATGTAATCCATTTTTAACTATTTTTATAACATCATTACCCGAATTTACAATTGTACCAAGCTGCATGGGAATTATTGTTGAGCAACCTGTACTCATAATCAACTCAATTTTTTTCTGATGATCAACAAGTAAATAAGCTAAATCTTCTCTGTTTAAATACTCAATATCATCTACCATTGTATCAGAAACAAGGGCAGCAATACTGCCATATTCTATCGAATAAATACCTGACTCAATCAATATAGTCTTGATATCTGTCAAATAGTGATTTGGAATAAATCCATATATATAAATACCTTTCCTGTCCATTATCTTTTAATTTTGTCTATTTGTTGCCTGATTGCTGACTACTTGTATCGCATGTTCAAAATGCTCTTCTGTTATAATTATTTCTATAGTTTCTGAATCGACTTTTTTATCAATCAGTTCACGAATAGCAACCATTTTAGCTTTTTGACATATAAACTGTATATCTGCGCCAGTCATATTATCGGTTTTTTCGGCAAGTGCATTTAGACTAACACTCTCTTTTAGAGGCATATTTTTAGTATGTATTTTAAAAATCATCTCTCTTGTTGATAAATCCGGTAATGGAACTTCAAACATGAGATCAAATCTTCCTGATCGTAATAAAGCGGGATCAATACGATCAATTCTATTTGTTGCAGCAAGCACCGTGACCCCTTTTAACTCCTCAATACCATCCATTTCTGTGAGAAATTGACTGATTACTCTGTCAATAACTCCTGACTCTACACCATCATTCCTTCTTCGTGGAGCAAGACTATCTATTTCATCAAGAAAGAGAATTGTGGGCGCTGATTGCTTCGCAAGTCTGAAAAGTTCTCTTACCCCTTTTTCAGATTCTCCAATAAAACGGTTAAGTATTTGAGGACCTTTTACAGAAATAAAGTTTACTCCACTCTCACTGGCAAGCGCTTTAGCAAGGTATGTTTTTCCTGTGCCAGGCTTACCATATAATATTATACCCTTTGGAGGATTGGTATCTGTTTTTTTAAAAAGTTCAGCATATTTTAGAGGCCACTCTACGGTCTCTTTCAATGCCTGTTTAATCTCATCAAGCCCCCCAACATCTTCCCACTTGACATCAGGAACCTCAACAAATACTTCACGGATAGCAGAAGGTTCGACCTCTTTCATCGCATCAAGAAAATTATCCATCGTAACTTCTAACTGCATTAAAAGCTCGTATGGTATTTCTGATAATTCAAAGTTAATCCTTGGAAGAATTTTCCTTAACGCTGTCATAGCCGCTTCGCGTGCAAGAGCTTCAAGATCAGCTCCAACAAAACCATGGGTAATATCAGCAATCTTTGACATATCCACATCTTCTGACAAGGGAATACCCCTTGTGTGGATATGAAGTATTTCAAGTCGTCCCTTTTTATCAGGAATAGAAATTGATATCTCACGATCGAAACGTCCTGGCCTTCTAAGCGCGGGATCAATAGAATTTGGAATATTTGTTGCTCCAATCACAATAACTTTGCCCCTTGACTCCAAACCGTCCATCAAGGATAAAAGCTGAGCTACAACCCTTTTCTCAACCTGCTTTTCGCCACCCATATCCTCCCGTTTTGGAGCGATTGCATCTATTTCATCAATAAATATTATAGACGGCGCATGAGACTGGGCCTCAGCAAATATATTACGTACTCTTGCTTCGCTTTCGCCGTAATACTTGCCCATAATTTCAGGGCCGGATATATTTATAAAATAAGCATCGGTCTCTTGTGCGACGGCTCTCACAATAAGCGTCTTTCCTGTACCTGGAGGTCCATACAAAAAAACACCTTTTGGTGGTTCGACTCCTAACCTTTCAAATATTTCAGGATATTTTAGGGGTAATTCAATCATTTCACGTATTCGCTGAACCTGATTACCAAGTCCACCGATATCTTCGTATGTAATCTTGTTTGATTTTACTTCATTTTGTTTTGAAGATTCAAGTTGTATTGATGTATCAGGATGTATCAAAACAACTCCATCAGGTACGGTCGATGAAATCGTATAATATATCGAGCCGGAACCAAATAATGTCGCCTTTATCTTATCACCATTAGAAACCGGTAAACCATTTATAAGAGAACCAATATATTTCGCATCATCAGCCTTAATCAAAGAGCTTGATTTTGTTACCGGCTTGAGTTTGATTTTTGTTGCTTTGCGTATTGTTGTTTTATGTATTAGAACTTTTTCGTCTATTCCAACAATGGCATTTTCTCGAGTGATTCCATCAATCTGTATGATTCCCTTATCTCGATCATTAGGGTAAGAAGGAAGTATTTTAACTGGAGTGGAGCGTTTTCCCTCAATAATGACAATATCACCCGATTCCAAACCAGCATGAACCATATCATTCGGATCAATTCTCGCAATTGCACGCCCTACATCCTTAACAATTGCCTCTTTGACTTTTAAGACCAACTCAGTATTGCTCATGTCAGATCCCTTTTTTGCTCTTTATCGCCAAAGAGCACCTGTTTTAACTTATTTAATGCTGCCAACCCTTTAATTTCATCAGGAAATACCGGAACAGTCACTATCCTTAATTTATTAAACAATTCATTTGCCTTCAGCAGATATTTTAATTGCGCTTTTTTTCGCTGTCTGCAGAATCCTGACTCGTCAGACTCCATTACATTATTTATAATCAATTGGCGTGATGTAATTTTGAACTGTCCAAGCTCATGTAACAATCTTTCTGTCTCCATAATAGCCATATCTTCAGGAATACAGACAGGAATAAATTCGCATTTATTTCCATTACTAAGAAGAGCAGCAATACGTTTGACTGTCTTTTTAAGATTGAGAAGCATGACATCCGCTTCATCATCCTTATACTCTCCCGAAAAAGACTCAATCATATAACGATATTTCCACCGCATTTTTGCAGCCATTTTGATCCACTCATCAAGGAGAACCGGGGAGGAGAGCAAGCGCAATGCATGACCAGTAGGGGCTGTATCAACAACGTATTTCTCGTAATTATTCTCTTCAATCAAATCAATGATGGTTTTAAAACTCATAACTTCATCAATACCAGGTATTGACATACTCATCATTTGCTGTATATCATCATCATCGAAATTTGTGGATGTATCGAAAAGTTTAATAAGCTCACGTTCATGCTCTTTTTTAAACTCTTGAAATGCCTTGTCTGCAGATATTTCTATTGCGGTCAGGTTCACTACATTATGAACCGGTTGAAGTCTGAATCCAATTTCCTGTTCAAGACTATCTGAAACCGAATGTGCCGGATCAGTTGAAATTACCAATGTTTTATATTTTTCTGCCAAGCCAATCGAACATGCAACAGCACAACTGGTTTTACCAACACCTCCCTTACCACCAAAGATAATCATCTTAAGGTCTTGGCTATCCAAACCTGTAAGCGGCATTATATTATTTTTTAATTCTTATTTCAAGTATTCCATTTGTGTATTTATTTTTAATAACTTGATTATCAGAAGTTATTGGCAATAATAATTCTTTTCGGTAACTTTTTTTTCTACTTTTCGTTGATATTTCAAGTATATCATCCTTAAAGTCAATAATAATATCAGACTCTTCAATACCCGGCATTTCTGCAATTATTACAACTTCATCATTTTCATCGAATACATCTGTTATAGGTTCACGCTCTTCGTTAACCTTTGGGCCTTGTGGTGTTTTTATTATGTTACCAAAAGTTTCAACCTTTGGAGCACCACCAATTGCGGATTTTATTGTAAATCCATAAACACCATTCATCCCTTTTTTTAACGAATCTAAATTAAATTCACCTTCACGATTAATCGATCCTGACGTTTCAAGTTTTGCTGCCAGATCAACTAATTTTTCTATTCCTTTGAAAAGACCGCCCAAGCCCATAAAATCAAACTCAGCATCTCCATTACCATCTTTTGTGTTTTTCATCGGATCTCGTTATTATGTTATCTTCGTCAATGCCTCAAGCTTCTCTATGCGTTGCTGTAAATCATCCCGCAGTAATTGCTGTTCTTTATCTTTCGCCTTTGTAGAGAGATATGTATCTTCCTGCCACCAGTTTATACCCATCTCCATAGCTTTATCAACTGATGCAATTAATAACCTTATCTTAATTGTCAGCAAGTCAATATCAGCTATTTGTATCTTGATATCCCCTGCTATCACAATACCCTTATCGAGTACTCTTTCAAGTATATCGGCAAGTCCTGTTGCATTAACAGCATGTTTTAATTCTGGCATGATGAGATATTTTTAATACTCTATTTGGATAGTCGTAAATCCGGGATTTTTCGTTTCTTCTCCATACATATTATTTCTATTTCTATTTTGAGGATCAAGCAAATGTGAACTATGTTCATAAATATTCTGTATAATCCTTAATCTATTTTGAACATAATCAAGTCTATGCAATATTTTTGTCTCCTCACTCATTAATCGTTGTTTTTCCTTTTCAAGCATATACAACTCAATAAAATCGGCTGTATCTGTCTGCCTTGCAGCAGACTTTGTAACCGTATGCAGCGTCTTTATACTGCTGACGCCTTTTTTAGGGTTATTAATTGGCATAACTCTTTCCAGAATTGCAGTTTATATAACTAAGAATGCAAATCTATCAACTCATTGACAATACCACGCACTCTTTCTTGATTTGTTTTTGACCCGACACGACTGGTTTCTGAAGTCAAAATATCCTGGCAGACTTTTTTAAAAAGTTCATTTGTCTTATCCGGCCTTGCATTAAGAACATTTAATGTCTTGGCAATCATAATCGATCCTCTTATTGTAGGGTCAAACTCAGTTTTACCTGATTCCCGCAGTCCTCGAACTATTTTGACAATCTTTTCTGCATCATCAAGCGACATTCCTGATTTTGCATGAGTTATCATGAGTTCTGTTTCATAATCAAAATAATCAAGATCCATTGTAACCATCCTGTCACGCAATGCATCCTGAGTCCTGTTAACTCCGGCATATTCTTCAGGATTAGATGTAAATATTGCCCTGAATTCAGGATGAACTTTCATATAATACTCTTCTTCATTTGAAGATGAAGTACTCATCATTTTTTCTTGAAGAATCGGAAGAAGTATGTTATTTGCCTCAGGACGTGATCGTGTAAACTCATCATAAACCAAAGTAAAGCCTTTTTTGATAGCAATAGTTAAACGGTTGTTTACCCATTGCTTGGTCATATCCTCTTCATATTTATGGACAGAGTGAATAAAATTATCGTCCAATCTTCTGTATTTATAACCCTGCTCACTACCAATAAGATCCGATGTTTTATACTCAGAATCGCCATGAATAATGACAACAGGCCGACCTATCTTACTAGCAAGATGTAAAGCAACTGTCGTTTTCCCTGTGCCGGAAGGACCTCTGAAATGAACGGGAAATCCTGCTTTCATATAAGTCAGACCACGGCTTGTTATATCCCTGATATAGTCTGTTTCGACAAAATTAGGCATGGGCTTTGGCTCAAGCACTGTATTCATCTCACTATCACATCCCTGACGACGCATATTTTTATGGCTATTAGAATTTTAATTATAACCGCATCTTAATCAGCTATTACTTCTATAAGGTTAAAAAACGTTACAGGACCTTAAATATACAATAAAATCCTGTAACGTTTCCAACGAAACGGTTATTTAAACGTCTTCTTTATCGGATAATAAAGATTTTCGACTTTCGAAACCTTACCTGCATCAAGCAAACATTTTGCAGCAAAACCTATCTTCATTCGAGTTTCATGCAATGGTTCCTCCATGTCAGAAACCTTTACACCTTCATGATGACTATTGATATATTGCAGAATTTTCTCTTCCAAAGTACTCTCACTTGCAACTTGAGGCGCTTCGATATTAACAACCGGCATTTTTTCCTCAAATACAGGTAATTCGTTAATCACTGCTTTTATCTCTGTTTTTTCAACAACTTTCACAACAGGCTTTTCAATTTTATCCGAAGTCACCACTTCCCCCCCACTCCTTATAGCTGCTATCTTCTCCTGCATTTCTTTCCAATATCCTGCACCTTCAGCTCTGTCTGCAGAACAATTATCCAACAGACTGGCTGTCGATGTTCTCAGCTCGGTTACTTCACGACTGATTCGCTCAAATAAAGTGTTGTATTCTTTCAGTCGATCAGCTTCTCCCTGATCCATATCCTTTTTCAGTTTACGAGCTGCATTAAGATTTTCATTACCGATATCAGCTATTCTTTCCTGAATGCTTTTAAGCAACGCATGCGTATACTCAAATCTTTCATTTCTTGTCTTATTCAGCTCGGCCCTTAATTCATCAGACATTTCCTTATGCTCAGTTCCGAATCTTTCAAGCATTTCATTTGTATAATTAAAAATACTCGACACTTCAGCGCTTATTTTACCAATGTACAATTCATACTCAGCCATTCTTGATTTTTCATTCTGAGCACGTGCTGTATTCTCCTCTGTAAAAAACTTATTCAAATCACTTGCCAAAACAGTTCTTGCTTTGGAAAAGTCCTGAATCAAAGCATTTGTTGATGACTTTGAATCTTTAACTTCTTTTTCGATTGAATCAATATCTTTTTGAATAGATCCTATTAATTGGGCATATTTACCCAGTCGATCTTTTTCTCCAGAATCAAGTGTCTTTTTTAATTCCGCCGCATTATTACTTATTTTTTTAGCAGTCTCCTCCTGCTCGTCACGATACTGCTTCATTTTTTCTGCAACATCTGCAACAAGGGCTTCATTATCTTTGACGCGCTCTTTAAATGAAGAAAGCATTTCTTCACTCAAGCTTTTCATTTGATTTGCCAATCCCATTTGTCTCTCCATTTTAGGTTATATAGCCTTAAACAAGTCTATTGCTTATTATATATTTAGCATGTTTTATATCCCTGATACTGATAATATCTCCTTTATCAAGCAAAGACTCCAGATACTCCATCAATCTTTTGTGTGTTTCCTGAAAATCCATCAATATCCCCATAACATCTTCTTTTCTTTTTTCCTGTATTTCCGCAATCTCAGATAGCTCAGCTTTCAATAATGCATTTTTATCCGCATTCTCTGCAACGCTATAATCGGAAATATTTACTATTATATTTTTTAATGACTGTGTAAATTTTTTCTGGTCTTCTATGAATGCAACAAAATGATTTTTAGCATTACTCTCTTTTTGATCAAGAATACTATAGATTTCATCCATTATCAGATTATAATCCTTTTTCCGCAATGACTCCTTTTTAGCCAATGCCTCACAAAGCTTTATACTTACATCCATTCTCCTCACCTTAAGATATTCCAAAGAATCTTCAACACTATCAATCAAATAATGACACGACTCTTTTATATTTTCGGATGATTGAAATGCACTCTGAATATTTTTTATTCTAACTTCATCAGAATCACAACTATCTGAAGATTCAAATCCCTTTTTATTTATTTCTTCCTTAATAACCATCTTTACGAAATGTTATATGTATTTCATCTGAAACATAAAACATGCTTTCTCTCAATTTTTTATTTCATAATAATAAGTTCTTGGTAAATCATGCTCGAGAGACATAAGAGACTGAGGATGTTTTAGCAAGAACAATCATCATACCGCGTGCTGCACTACGCTGCTTTTGCGGTCAGGCCGATTGCTTCAGCATATTTTAGATAGGTCTCTACAGAGGCTACGACTACCCTTGCTTCGATGGCAAGAAGTTCGATTCCAACAAGTGATACCCTTACCCATGCATCAACAACAACACCCTTGTCAAGAATACGATCGATAACCTCTACGAGGCTTGATGAACCGATTGTTTTTTCTACTGACATGATATTCTCCTGTTTTTGGTTTTAAAATCGACAACTCAGCTTCAAATTCCCCTTATGCTGCTTTTGCGGTCAGGCCGATTGCTTCAGCATATTTCAGATAGGTCTCTACAGAGGCTACGACTACCCTTGCTTCGATGGCAAGAAGCTCAATACCTACAAGTGATACCCTTACCCATGCATCAACAACAACACCCTTGTCAAGAATACGATCGATAACCTCGACGAGACTTGATG